>JGI24158J21664_10012815_pt1 | contig 11092 bp, 10 predicted proteins | sample Ectturendosymbi3_FD_21664 | JGI IMG/M metagenome (IMG submission 21664)
TCCTCGAGATAGCTAGCTTTGGGTTGTTCCACAAAGGTAACTTTAAAACATTGCGAAATGGGTGGTTTTTGTGTCAAATCGTGGTATTTGTAAAAATGTTTTAATAGAGCTGCCTTATCATTGTCAGCAGTAGCGTCAAAAGAATTCCAAATGCTACGATGAGCATTCCAGCAAATGGAGAATTTATTTATCGTCTGCCCAACATATTACTTACCGAAAATGGTGTAAGTAGCCACATAAATGCCGTAGTTGGTGCAATTAAGTTTCTGTTTAAGTTGAAACGTTTTACTCGGTCAAATTTGTAATTTTTGACTTTTTTTCAACTCCTTTGGCTTTTTTTACTTTTGAAAAAAGGTCAAATGGAATTTGTTTTTTTGGACTTTTCTGGCCACTTAGATTTTTATGTCGATTTGGCAGATTTTAAGATGATTTTGGCAGATTTCTGGGCATTGGTAGATTTTTAGACACACTTGCTGGACACAGAATGATAAATTTTTATTGAAAACTCTGCACAAGAACGTATAATTTTTTCTTTTGGTGTTTCATGCTTTCAGGTTTGCAGTTTCAGTTTACTCTTCAGCAAAACCAAACGTTTCGAGAAGTTCATTAATGGAGTATGCTTTATTCTTTTGATGTATAAAATATGTATATATTGCCTTTTCAAAGCGCGTTTGGTTGCTTTAAAGGTGACTTTGTGTTTTCTTGTATTTGCTTTTTTGGTGCTATTTGGCTTTTTTTAAAGGTTGATCTTGCCTTTTTTGCCTATGACTACGTGGCAACTCGGACACCAGTTAGTCCTCTGCGTACTAGGCTTGTTCGTATTGGCCCGAGTTACTGGACAATTTTTCGTTCGTTTGAAATTATTGTCGAATGGGAACTATCCATTAGATTGGAATTAAATCCAATGTTGTATGCACATTATTGCTTCATAAAAACATTCAATCTGATATGAATTATATTTGAAGAAATACTTAACTGAAGAGAGCAACTAGGGCTCTGACGAATGAGCTCGAGTACAGCGCGAGCGAAGGTATTTGAGAGAACGCCTGCTACGAATGATGTTTTTTTATCCAGCTCACCTGCAAAATGAACGCGAAATGCCAGACATGGAACGAAAACATATGAACAGTGACAAGACCTAATGAAAAGAGCCCGAGCTAACAACCTTAATCGGTAAAGTGGGTGGTGGCACAAATGTACAAAGCAAGCAAGCTCACGTTCTACATTATAATGCGTAATCGACAACTCGGGCTGAGCCCGAGTGCCGGAGTCTTCACTGGTTCCGATTACTGGAAAGCCAACAAAGTATTCTTATCGGCAAGGCAGGCCGTGCTGGCTACACCCACGGGACAAATGGCCCACGGGTCAACCAAGAACCAGGTGGCGTGACTTCTCCGATATTGCTTGGTCTCGTTTTGATGTAGAGTCAGCAGAACTATCAGAGATTGTTGAAAACCGTGACTTATTTCCATTCCTCTTAGGTCTGCTGCCCCCTCGACCTTCCTGAGAGAAAATGCGAGTGTGAAACTGAATGATCCAGTCTTTCAGAGCCTTTGTATACTTTCATGGCATATGAAACATGTAGGACAATCTCCGTACCATCACGTTAAGTTGGATTTCCGTATACAATTTACAGCTTTTGATGAATTTCAACTCAAAAAATTTTCAACTCAGTGATGCTTCTACAAAGCCTTTTTTCTGACATGTCAATGCTTCTATTTTGTTTACCCGAAAGCCAACTTCGACCCGATGCTGCTCACGATTACGTAAACAGTAACCGGTCTCGTCTTCCGCGTTCCGGCAAGCTTGCAATTTTTATCAAGGAAACTAACATGTCAACAGGGTAAAAAAAGTTTCTGTGCTTGATTTTCGAGGGCTTTTTCAAAACTGTTTTCCGTACTTTGGAATAGAGCAAAACTTCAGAAGCCTCAAAAGTTCAAATAAGAAACATTAACGGAACAGCCACAGATTCAAACAAAATCATGTTTGACATTTCAAAAACATTTATTTTCAATCTCAGTAAAATCCAGTCGATGCTGAAGATGACTGTCATTAAATCTTGCCGGTGATAAAAACATTTGCTCTCCTAACGTCCAACATGTCTTACTGTCAATCTATGCCTTTGCGTTATCTTCCACACCCGTTTCGCAGATCAGTTTATCAACTGCAAATCTCCGGCAAGGAAAGGTGAAATGGTTTGACGAGCTCATACTTTAATTGGAAACGTTGGCAAAAACTACGAAAGAACAATTCTTCTGCATGTAACGTCCATCATTTTGCAACCTTTTTTGAGAACTGTCGCCATGATCAAAGCGACAATGATGAAGACAAAATATCGTTGAAAAATTAGTGAAGATGTTAGAGTAGACTCAAAACCACCTGGTTTCTAATATTTTGTAAAGCGTCATAAGTACAAGTTTTCATGTTGGAAAGTTGAAGAAAAGCCTACTGCAGCTGATATTAAACCAAAACAATGAGCATATTGTGTACGTTAGCACATTTCCATCCAAGGCAGCGCTGTTGTAAGCTGTTTGTTGTATGATGCTTTGCATCGGTTACAATTTTTCTTACCTTGAAACGAAACGAGGTCGATTTTCAGTTTGAAACTGAAAGCGAAAAAATGAAAACGAAAGTGGAAATATACTGTACTATTGTCTAGTGCAGGGGTGGTGCTAACTATGGCCCGTGGCCCGCGAGGGCATTTTGTGTGGCCCGCAGGGCAGCCACACGTACATAGATAGTACATATCCCGCGTCAATGTTAAAGTAATTTTAGCGATTAGATCAGAATTCTCGAGATTTTCATTCCACACATTTCATTCGAAACCGCATTTTTACTCAACCGGAAGTGACTATTGTTAGTTTCAATTTGTGCTAGCTAATTCAAAACGTTTTTGCTAAAGTTTTTAAAGCGATTATTGATGTAATATATGTGGCCCTCGGTAGCAATGAATTTTTCAATGTGGCCCTCAGTAGAAAATGTTGCCCATCCTTGCTTTAATGGGTCGTCACCTGACTACAGTAGCGATGATTCTGAGCAGTGACCTGCACGTATGGGGGGAAGTGGTATTATAAGGGTTGAAAAACACAATTTTAGAGTATTCTTGATGCTGCTTGAAATTTGTATGAAGATAATTTTTGTTAAACAGATGATGTTACTTGAATTTGTAGAGTAAGAGACTCATAAGCTGTACATAGAAATTTAAGAAGACCTTCGCATAAAAGTTTTTTTTTAATTTCATACCTAAAAAACAATTTAACATTGCTTAGCTTGGAGATGGAGGTTTTCTATGTGAGTAGCAAAAACTTTTCAACATATGGTGCAATGCCAATTTATTCTGTACCATTTTTCTTAGGATAAAACTTACCTCAATGTGGAAAACATCATTACATTTATTCGTTATCATGAACTTGTTTATTCAAGCCTTTCTATTCTGACATTTTTTGAAGCAGTCTTCTTTTTATTATCTAAAAGTTTTGCTTTTTTATAGAAATGAAACCCAGGCTGCGGTGCATAGGAGCATTTTTGACAACATCTGTCATTACAACTTTTGTGCTGCACACGCACGTTTATTTCAATCATGAAAGAATAAAACGCGTTCGTCGGATGGTTGGAGACCAAATATTGCGAGACAAAATCTTTGCAACACCTTTAAGTGTACAAACCTTGTCCAGACAGGAACCCTTCCCAACAACTACACAGTCCAAGACTACAGTTGACGTCGTTCAGGTAGAAGTGGAAATTTCTGAACTGTATTGTAGGTTTTTTATTTCAAGAAGACGCAACTCTTTGAACGAGACTTAAATTAGTCTTAAATTTTTTATTCCACACTTGCGATTTGGATGTTATACTAAGCTTTCTATGTTTTGGCACAGACCTATTTCTTGCCAAGTAAGTAATATTTTATTCATACTTGAAAAACTATCAAGTAGGTTTTCCCGTGCATTTATACACTCGAACATAAAAGATGTTATCCGCCTTCGGTTTTTGTGGGTCATACTGTGTCTAAACAAAAACGTTTGAGTCTCAGTAAAATGATTAAGATGCTTTTTAAAAAAAATTTGGAGCACTGTGGCTCATCAGCTGTGTGGGAAGAACATATCAACATTTTCACTGAAACCATTTGTGAAAATTCTTGTTGAGCAGTTTCAGTATTTTGTCGTGCAGAGCAAACAAGAAGCGATGGTTTAACGTTGTTCTTGTTTTACCACCTGAAGTTCGGTTTTAGCATAAGTACAACCCAAATATATATATTTTTTAAAATGTTGCTCGTGGTTGCTGTCTTCACAGAATACGTTAAGTTAGATGTATTGGGAACACTTTTTTCTTAGCATCGTGTAAGATTGGAGAGTAACATTTTTTTCATGTTCTATCTTATCTTCATTGGATGAATTCTTTGCCATGATTTTCGTTTTGTCAAGCATGCTGAAGAACTGCTCATTAAAAAACGAATATTTCATTAAGATTTGAAAAATTTTTATCGATTCGGTGATACTGAAATGACTTAACATATACAGTATTTCGAAGGAGCAGTACTCTGCCACTTGCGCTTTCAGAAGTCAAACTCATTAGAGTCAAGAAATTTGTTTACATCTGTTGAAAGTGATAACGGATTATTAATTTGCCAAACTTGAAAGATCGGTCAGATTCTTTACACAAAACGTTTGAAAACATTTTAATGAAGTTTGCTGAAAGATTAGCAAACAGTGTGAACGTTTACGTTTCAAAAATGTAGTACGCTGAAATGGAGCTTTTTCAGTCATGACATGATATTTAGCAAACACAAGCAAGAAGTGCTTTCTTGGAAATCAGGAAGAAGAGGAGAGCAGCTCAATGAAAAATCATTATATCTAAAATAAATTCATTTCTAACTGTTCTAACTGCTAGGCGTAAGTTCAACTAAGGGCGTTCCAAACATTTTGTCATTATCTGATGATGTATACGCTTAAAATAAAATTAAACGGACTAAACATTTAGTGCAACAAGGTTTATTCACAAATATTAGAAGCATTTGTAGTAAAAATTGTCTTTAAGCTACAAAATTCGCAATTTTGGCAAGCGTTCACCGGAAAATATAAAATCGAACTCCACAATTGCTGTCTGCTTCCTAAATTGTCCAGTGCTTTTAAGTCATTGGCAAAAAAAAGGGGATTTTTAGGAAAATGCTCCAGCATAAAACCGAGCTAACCAATTCGAATTTAAGTGTATATCACTTACACTAAGCTATAGCAAGCTATGCAAAAATAACTGATTACGTTGCTTACAAAATACCTTACAATTCATGGAAAATCTATACATATATCATTGTACAGATTGTAGAATGCATGATCAGGCCCACCAGCAAATGATAGTAAAGATACTTAAATTCAGTGAAAACTGTGTAAGGTAATGTAGCAATCATTTTGCAGACGGAATCCGCGGCGTCGAACAAGACTGTATCAGAGAAAAATCGGAAAAGTGAGCCATCTGCCCGGTTGGATGTTACAAGGAAAAAGCAAAAATGCCACCACAACTCTTCAAAGTTATGTAAGTGATTAAACGCATTATCTCAAAATATTTCGGAATCCTTCATCTTAAAAAGATTTTCGCTCCTTTGTTCGTAGTTATTGTTGCTTGGCTGCATTTCCTTTTGAGACATCATGCGTCTCGTTGTGACGATAGTACATACTGCTTTCATTTAACCGAATACTTCACAAGCAACCTTATTTGTGCAGTAAAATCTCAGTGTGCAATTTGCTATTCGATGACCTGGTTCGGCAGGTCATATAGCAGCTGTTGTTTTTTTTATTCGAAAGGCATTTTGTTCATCCGTTAGATTTAAAACTATTCTTGCGAAGTGAAGACGATTTCAAGTCGGTCCGAAAACACATTTTGTTTTTCACCAGATCCATGTCTGTCTTCTACTGAAGTAAAGTCCCTGCGGACAAAAGAGTAAAAAGCTTTGATTGCGCTTAAATGTTTATTGTGCTTCATCAAGTTTTACACGTTCGTCTACAACTGTAGTGATCATCAAATTGTCACTTTAATTTAATAAAACAAGCATGCAGCTTGTTGGGTCATGAAAGTCCACTGTACATTTCAAACTTACTAGGTTGTTGTGTTTCTGTCTTCATACAGTTTGAGGAAGCTATCTGGTAAAAGAAATTAACATTATAAAATCTACAGTGGGACCGTTGAAAGTCAACTCTTCTTACCAACCACCTGAAAAAGAAGTTCTAACTGCAGGAGGCGAACTATTAAGAGAAGGATGCTACAAACCACCGGACTGCATCTCTTTGCAAAAAGTGGCGTTTGTTATACCGTACAAAAATCGCTACCGCCACTTGCTCACACTCCTGCATCACATGCATCCTATATTGCAGGTAATTACTTAATTACAAAATACTGTAGTTGTGCAGTTTTTAGACGTGTTCAAGCTGGACGTGCGGTCAGATGTGATCAACTTCAACAACTATGTTTATCATAGCTCTGAACACCCAGTATAGCAGCCGTTCGTACGCCTTAGCATAGTTATGTGGCTTTAGGCTGACTATCGCATTTTTTGTGGTTTTCAGTGCAGCTCGTGCATGTTAGCGTAATTTTCCTCAAAATCAAATTTAAGAGCACAAATCTGCCTCATGGATAATATTAAACTGGTCTGACAGGTTCTTCATAGCATTTGTTTACACAAAGCAGGGAGAGGCTGGTGATGCAGAATTTAGGGCCTGAGGCTACTGCACATGGAGCGAAAAAGGCTGAACACTTTTATCAGGGCAGTATCCGTTTAAGGGGCAGCTCTTTGACGCTAAAAGAGTTTGAAATCACATAATAAACAATAAACTTGTTTATTGGCTCATGCTTTCTTGATTTATATGGCTATCCATTCGTACAGTAGGTACAAGAACGCAGTGAATGAGTTGGAGTCACCAAAGAGTCTGCTAATGACATCTCTGCTTGTCTTGAATATGCTAGAGACTTCTACTTACGCTTTTTCTACCTCGAAGAAGTATACGACGGGTCCCTCGTGAAAAGCTTTTGAGAGTGTGTTGCGGGGGTTATGATGGTATTCAGAAATCAGAAAATCTTCTATTATCTCTACTGGAAATTACCTAGAGCAGACTTTCACATCTCTCTAAATTAACAAAATACTTTCACAAGAACAACAATTAGTTCCAATATGAAAGGTGTTGAGCACTACTCCTTTCCTTTGCGATCGATTCACCTCAAATCTAATTTACTAAACATGATGAAATGCGGAATCCACTCTTGTATATGCTTATACGTTCAGACTATCGTAGAGTTGTCCAGAAAAGTAATTACCATACCACAAAAAACAATGACAGTATCTAGTTCATTGGAGCACAAAGTACTATAAGCTCATAAATAGGAAGAAACGATTGCAATTAATGTTTACGCAAATAATTAATACCGTTACACATAAGTTTGAACGAACTTTGCGTTTTTGTGCACAATCTATTGCAAAAGGATACAAAAAAGCCGCAGGAGAGTAATAAATGTTCAATTTCCTGTCATTAATACGGACGCTTTTCGCATCCCCTGGGATGATGTCGCGCACCGCCAGGAGGTACGAGCTTCCTTGATTGGGAATCCCTGGTCTAGAGCAGTGGTTCTCAATTTTGTTTGGTCCATGGACCATCTTTTAAAAAAATATCCGATGGATCAATTTGCTATGCTGACACCTTATGACCAACTAGTCGAAACTGTACTGCACGTAGGTCAGTAAATCTTTTATCAGGAAGTTATGGAACTCTCTGTGGACCACTAGCATTTCCAGGCAGATCACCGATGATCCACCAGGACCACGTTGAGAATTATTGGTGTAAAGTGAATTCTGCTTTGAGCAGTTAAATAGAGACTGATAATTACCATTTAAGATATACTAATCTAATTATTAATTTTAACAAAAAACGATATTTAGTGATATTCAGAAAGAAATAAAGCTTTACGCTGCAGTAGGTGACAGACAGTTTTCTTTCATTTTGGCATGTTCAAAGCAGAGGGTTCGCGCTTGAAACTCTTGGGTTACCTAGTTTGGCAAGTTCGCGTGTGGCATGCCATGCATGAACATTGCTAGACTTGGCTTTATCTTTATGCCTACATGACTGCATCACTTCAGTTCTTTTGTTGATGCGTATAACTATGAATTGGCTACCTCTTTCCTGTTAGACGCATATTTCACTTTATTCCGCCACATTCATTATCTTGAGCTTTTTTACATATTGCCCAGTCAGTGTATTCGGTAATATTTTCAAAGTTAGTATAATTTTAGTCATAATTTAGTCATTCAATTGCTGTGACTCATCCACCGTGCGTCGAAACAAAAACCAGTTAGTAAGAAATCACCAACTTGTCATATAATGGGATGGGAAACACACTGATCGCTTCATGTCTTCACTTAACATCCAGTAAATGACGACAAGCTTCATGTGAAATTTAGACAAAAGTACAAATTTTGTCTATCCCGTTGTAAACAGAAACTCTATATTGTCATTTTTCTTGAACACGTTTTTTTCCAGACTTCTTGATATTATTCAGGAAATTATGAGATTGAAAACAAAGCACTTGACAAAACCGCAGCTAATTCATTCGACTTCAAAGGCTGCTGTGCAAAAAATCAGACAGTCTATTGCGGCTTCGCTTCCTGTGATCAGCTGGTGCACCAAATGCTTTGGTCGGAACGTTTAAGCAATTTTTTATTGCATGAAGCTTCCGTACACTTAAACGGCCGCACTCAACTTATCATTTTTTTGCTTCCAAAGACGCAGTTTTGTATTTCTTCAGTTGCTCAGTGCAAAATAGCTGAAGCATTACAAATCGGTTCTTGGTCTGTACGGTTGGATTAACTGTCAAATGAGGTAACAATATTGCATTGAGAAAACACTTGTCTGCTCAATTGCTTACCATTCTTGCTTCAATCACATTTACTTGGCACAGATGATGACAAACTTTCTCCCGAAAATCACTTCTGTAGAACATATAATAGATTGCGTAGACATTTCGTAGATATTTTCAGAAAACCCGTTTCCACAAGAGCTGGTTTCACAAACATTGTCTGTTACAAACTGTCAAGTAGAACAACAATGAAGCATGTCACACACTTTTCTCAAATCGAAACATCTGCTTCATGCAAACGGCAAGCACCAGTTATGTTGTCAAACCTTAGAAAATATCTTTTTTTTAGAATTGTTAAACATTATAGAATACAGACAAAGCTGTTTTTGCACAGTACGCTCGTTGGTCTCTCAGTGATCACCACATCTTTTCCAGCGACAAAAAATCACGTACTGCGTGTTTATCGCCGAACAATACGATGAAGGAACTTTCAACAAGGCCAGAGTTATGAATGCTGTCTTCAGAGAAGTCACAGAAAAATGGACCAACCATCAGGACCAAGAAGGAAGACCTTTCGATTGCTTTGTATTTCACGATGTAGATATGTTGCTAGAAGATGATCGCAACCTTTATTTATGTGCAGACATGCCGAAGCATTTATCACCAGGTAAGCAGAACAAACAATTACCTTTCCTTAGCAAATAAGAATGTAAACTATACTCCTTTTGTCAGAAAGGTTTTGGAATATTTTCTGTGTTTGGTAGAGTCAACAGCGTTGGGTTTAGCAACAATTATAAACGAAAAGGTAAAGACATTTCGTTTGGTAATCATTGTCATTAGCGAATACACTGGCACTGGCTAAACAGCTGCAAGGTCCACAAGGTAGCAAGTCCAATAGCAGTACGTTCTGTCACTGTAATCAAATACACAAACTCATGATTTGTAGAACTAAAAAACAACGAAACCCACGAAATGCTTAACCAGGTTTGCATTTACAACTGGAACGAATTCAATTCACAGTTTTTGAAAATGAAATCATAATAAAACCACAATCAAAAGTTTTGGTTTTCCACACGTTTTCGAGTAATCAGCCAACTGGGCTCTTCTTTCATGACTTTGCGATGATTCGGACTTGCACATATCTGTTTTCCAGTAAATAGTCTCCACAAAGGCGAAGCAATCAAATAAATCAGCAAGCTTTTGTGGTTTCATGTATCCCGAAATCTGCTAGCAATGCTTACTGGGGAAAAGTTTAGAGTCTAAAGCAGTGGTTCCCAAACTGTCGTACGCGTACCATTAATGATACGCGAAGGCCTTCAAGGTGGTACACGAGTAGGCCTACTTTCTGTTTTTCTCCACAAAAAATATGTAGTCACAGCTTTTAATGATCGGCTTCTGTTACTAAATTCCCACATGTTTGCGTACTTGCCTTATTGGTTTTAAAAAATGGCCATTAAGAATTTCTCACCGCCATTTTGTACATNTCGCTTTTATGTCAAGTCTAGTTTTCTAAGCTTTTTGAATTATGGTTGGTTGAATGAGTTTTCCTGGACCAAGGTGGTACGTGGCGACAGTCCGGTACCCACAAATAGTACGTGATCAGAAAAAGTTTAGGAACCACTGGTCTAAAGTAAGAGCGGAGGAAGCAAACAAAATCAAGACTAAAATGAATAAATAAAAACACAAGCTGCGACAATTAAAAAGTGGAAATTATGTCGTTTTTAAATAATTGCTTCCACCAAAAGTGGAAAATCATCTGACGCCGAGAAAAAAACCTCCACTGACGGAATCACGTCGCTATGACTCATACAGAGAAATGGTAGAACGCTTGAGCGGAATTGCGTTCGCCTTAAAAATGCTAAACGTTGTGAAGGGAGGTGTCATCATCGATAACTAACCTACATAGGTGGTCAAAAAGGTCAAACTAGTGGGCAAAGCTGCATGGGAAAAATCAACAAAGAACGCAAAGTGGTACAAGACTTATTTCACACGAGGGAAGATCATGCTATGAATATTAATTTGTGCGTTAAGTTTTCTAAGCCATTTATTTTCACTGGTATCCAAAGTATTAAAACTGGGTTGTTCCACAAATGTGTAGTGCAGCGCTTTTCAATCTTTATTTAGTTACGGCACACTATAATAAATACTAGCTTTGGCCGCAGCACACCTACTTTATAAAAACCTACTCTTCACAAACTTTGTAACGGAAGTGATGTAACATACAGAAGGTTTTGTCAAAACATAAAACAGTCGCGGCACA
>JGI24158J21664_10012816_pt1 | contig 11092 bp, 6 predicted proteins | sample Ectturendosymbi3_FD_21664 | JGI IMG/M metagenome (IMG submission 21664)
TGGCAGCATAAAATAAAAGAAACACTGCAATCTGATGCTTTACTTGCAATTATCTCATTCCAAGGACAAAGTTTCCTTGCTTTTGCTGCTGAAAATTTATCGATTACTTTGTCAAAATGCTGATAAGATTTAAATGTGTCACATATTTCAACCTAGAAAATATCTAACGCCAGTGACTCTCTGTCGGAAGTTTTGCTAGTAATTTTGTGATCTGAATTTCGATAATATGTCAAAGGAGATGCGCAGTGTATAGGTGAAATTACACAAAACACAGGTAGCAGCTGAAGCAGCGGTTGGGCAGGGGTCAGTAAAAGTATTGAGGGAAGTGCAAACTTACAAAAAACAAAACGTCTTCACCAATATGTTTGTTTCTGTTCAACAACAATGCTGACATCAAAAATAATAACAGCGAGTGTAGAAAAACATTATGAATCTTGTGGGTGCGTGAATAGCTGCAATAAATCTGTTTCAGCTAGATCTTGTTAACCATGAAATCCCCTATGATACTGTGATGAAAAGTTAGCTCCGACCTCATTGCTTCCCTTTTGAAAGAACAGGGGAAGCAATGCCCCCACTCTCAGCGCGTAACTGAGAGTAACTGAAAAGTACACAATTGTAATTATAATTAATACACTCAACGCTGTTGCCCGTTTGCAATTAGAAGTTTGTAAAAGTAGTCAGGATTTATTTAAACATCCCACGAATAAAAATCATCATAAGTACATTTAGAACCATATCAAATCCATTGCCACATCAAATCCATCAAATAATTTCCTTAACATCAGATATGTTGTCGTAACAACATACAAAGGTTTTTCACTGCTGTGAAAGCATGCGCAGTTGCATGCACTGTGAATGCTGGATTCTCGTCCATTGTGACGCAACTATAGAATGAGAACGAAGTGGGAAAGTTCGCAACCCTGGCCATCTGAAAGCATTGTGACGCAATCGTCAGTCACACCACATGCCGGTGCTGGTTGCTGGAGACGCAAGCGACGCCTTTAAAACGTCGTTAAAGTTTGTAATTGCTCCTTTTGTGAACTTTGGTGATCTTGATTAGATTTTGCAACTAGGCATCAGCGACTGGCATTCGACATTTTGTAAATCGTAATTACCAGCATCCGCTGGCATTTGACATTTCGTAATGACTACGTGACATTCTAACCTTAATTTACGCCCTCAAAATGCTGCGCCTGGGGACAGATGTCTCCCTTTCCCCCTGGCTACTCCACTGTTTCAAGACAGAATCATAAGTTTGCTTCAAGTTATGCACACAGCCAAATATCTTGAAGTCGAAGCAAGCTACAAAAACTGTCATACTGACATATACTTCAAAATTCAGTCATACGCACCTATACCGGTAGCAGTATCCAATGCTTCGAAGCCCGAACTGCTTCAAAGTTTGTCGCTGATGCTCAGTTTTTGCCGAACTACCGTGGAACATATCGATCAGGTCAAAAGCAACCTGAGCTAAATCTTTCCTAATGCTGCTAGCTTACCGCAAACAAATCATCCAAAATCAGCGCAAAACAGTGAGTAGAGCAGTTACTATCAACGTGTGCTGATAGAAGAGCTCTTGCAAATTTTTTACTTTGGCCACTACTCACGCCAAAGTAGCGAATAGTGATAGTAATAACATGGTGATAGCTCGCTACCGCATCTGTTATTTTTTTCAAAAAAGAGCGACGCTCCCGCTGACGCTACTGGAAAATTAGCTCGCTGCAGTAGCTCGCTATTTTAGTAGCTCGCAACTGCCCAGCTCTGTTGTCTTGACACACCAGGAAATGTTTCATGTTAACAAATTTGGCGTGTCCAATTAGCAATTTAAGAGGGGAATAAGATTACACTATGGCACAGAGATTACACCTTAGAGCTTAGACAGATTTGGAGTCATGGCACAGAAGGCTGAAAAGATGATTCTGAAAATAATACAGGAATGATTGCGCAATGTGCAACTTTTTCCAAAAGCCTGAATCTTCGAAAAATCGATAAAAGCGTTTGGGATTTTCGGATCCGTACCCGGTTCCCATTTGAAAGTAGATTTTGGATATCCGGAACCGGTTGCAAACTCACTATCCTGCCGGATATCCAACCGGCAAGCCGTATAGTGATAATCTCTGTCACACACACGTCTAAATGACAAGAGCCAGCCAAAATACCGGAAAATTGTGAAATGTGACTTAGCAATACTCATTGTCCCTTTGTCTTCCTTAATCCCTATGCCCCTTACGAATTGGAACTCAGCTGAGATGTGGCACTGTTGACAAAATGGCCGATAAAGAACCATCTAGCCACCGTAGATAGAGCATAAGTTAGCTTGAGTTTGTTTCCTGGGTAGGTTTTCGGTAGTGCCTGTTTTGCATCATGAGAAAATGCTGTGATAGGTGCGAGGATATTTTGCTTTTAGCAGAATGCGATTGATAGGATTTTGGATTTGAACAGGATTTGGAATTTAAAACTGTTAATTTCTCCGATTTGGATTACATTTTGAAATGAAATTGTTGCATTAGACTTAGATTATGAAAACATGTCCAGCTCTACTAGTCTCTACGATGAGCAGTGGATTAGATTGAATCCGAAATATAACGATCTTTTGGCGATTTGATTGAAATGTTCCAAGAATTTAGGAGCAAGACCAGATTTGGACTGAGTTAATGGAAAAATTGCGGCATCTGTCTTGTAAAAATCCTGTTTTTTGTTTGTTATTTGGACCGTATTTGGACTTGGATTTAGCATTTAAAGAAATTTTAGGTGTATATTATGTGTACTTGTACCGAGTTTGGAAATTCTGGACTGGATCTGTATCAATAAAAATATGACAGTCCCCCCAGGAGCTCATCTCTGCTTGAGCTATACCTGGCATCTAGCGCTGGTAGTGGTCGCGAATTTAAGGTAGGCGATTTGGATGAGGGGAACATGGTTTGTTTATGATTTCCGTACATTACGCCTACAGTAAATAAGACACCTTATCTGAAATGCTTACCGCGATAAGCTTTTTGCCGTTTCGGCAAATTGTTCGGCATTCGTCGAAAATCACTGTACGTGAAAATCTGCCGTCAAAGTTTTCTGTTGTAAATGGTAAATTTGTTCGTGTTCCTGAAAAAGATGGCAAGATCGTTTCTGAGGAAATTACGCATACCGGAATGGTAAGTTTCTAGGCTATTTATTTGTGCATGACTTTTAATGGCTAAGTAAGCAAATCTATACAGTGGCGTAGCCAGCCCAAAATATTGGGAGGGACCAAAAAAACTTGGACCAAAATGTTTGAAAATAACACTGGTTAAGTGAATAATAAAATATGCCTATGGTTATGTTCTATTCGATTGTTTCATGTATGACTCAGCTGACAAGCAGAAGCAAAACAATAAGCCATCGCTCACTGGAGAAGGTAAACCAACCATGATCCATCAGTGAACATTAGAGAGCAAATAGAAATATAATCATGGCATAGCTGATCAGTGCAAACAGAGTGGTACTTGTACTGTGTCATAGGATTGGTGAAAGACCTGGTGGTCATCTAGTCAGCCAACCCTGTTTATCACTTTTTGAAAAGTGTTGAAACACAATACCTGGAAATCAAATAAGCACAGTTCGGAAAATAAAACAAACAAACACGAGCACGGTGAAGAAAATGTACAGATGAACGTGCATGCCTATGGACACAGATAAGTGGATCAAAATTGATTGAAAGAATTTGGTGTGGTTAAGAATATGTTTAAACAAAATATAAAAAGAAAAAAATAACAAATTAATTAATGAGGTTGGCTTCAAAAGAAAAACAAAGCAAAACAAAAACCAACATGGTGTGCACTTTCAATTCATGCCTGAAAAATGTGATATGCACAGGAAAGAAAAAAGACAAAAGAAAACATACATAAAAGTAAACATAATTAAAAAAGACTAGAACTCACTTATTTAGCTCTAGATATATAAGTGAAACGTTGAGTTCATAATTGTCTATTTTTCATATAGGTGTTTTTTAAGTTTCCATTTCAAAGTAGGAGTGGTTGAAGACTTAATATTGTCTGGTATTAAAGACCACACTTTTGGGCCAACAAATGTAAAGGAACATTTCCTTGAGGAATAGTTAACTCTGAATAGAAACAGTGAGGCTGTTAGAGGTTGATCATCTTCTGGAATGGGAATAAATTGAGCTGATTGGAATGAGTCGTCATCAAAATGGTTTGGAAGTAGTTTGTTGTAATAAAAGTGCATGCATTTACCTACTGATTAAGCTCTTAAACAACATCCAAAGAAATCATAATCTAATCATGCAAAAGACACATGAAAAGCAAAGGTGTATTTGTCAACAGTGTCAGAATTCCTTCGCTCATTGCTTAGAAAAATGTTTTTTGTGAATAATGGCTAATCGCCATATATACTATGCTTACTGAGATATGATGTTAACACTTATAGCCACAACTCAATTGACATGATTTATCGTACCAGAAAGCTTATTGAAAATAATCCATGCATGCCAAAAGTATTTTTGGTCAAAATACTTTTTGGAAAAAGCCTTAAATTTTAACTTCATGTCAACAGTAAAATCAGAAAAAAACTCAAATTAAGAAATAGGAATCATTTTTGGGTTGATCTTTAATTTCAATGATTTCTTCCAGAATGTTTGTTTGTGTTTCCCAAAAGGACTTGTTGACAAAACTAATGTGTGAATTAGTTTGCGGGAAATATCAGTGGCCAACCAATAGAACAAAATTACCTGTCGCTGATATAACACATTTCTCTTTTCAACCTTTTTTGTGGTGTCTTTAACTTTCTGAGGTATTATGAAAAAAACTGGTACATGATAGAAAAGTAAACAGTTTTGTACACTTGGGTTCTTGTTTCTTAACTAATTCGTTTGACCTTTTCTGAATGAGAATGTGTAGATCAGAAAACGTCTGCAAGGACCACGTTGGTCGCCCGCGGCTTGTGAAAATAGCATTAAGAGATGATGAGTATCATCACACAGATCAAAATCATTAATGATAACATAATAGATAAATTGAACAAATTTTCTATTTCAGAAGTGTCGTGTGTATCAAACTAGTAGCCCTTAGCGTTAATTGGTAGCAAAGAAGTAGCTCTCAGTTACATAAAGGTTGGTGACCCCTGGTGTAGAATTTTCAGAAACAATGACCACATTTAATAAATTTGATACATTGCTGTTGCTTGAATTACAATGTAAGCTTTATCTAAATTGGCCTCATCAACTGCGTGGACCAGAAAATTAGCAAAACAACCACCGAAAGCAAAAGTTAAAGCAGTGTGATCAATCAGTAAAATGTGTGTTTATGTGTCTTGTTGAAATCTATGTATAATGCAACTGTACTACTACTGTATTGACACGATTGTTAGCTGTCCTTGAATGTAAGCCACATGAAATGGTGCTAATAATTTAATGTAAGCTGCACTTGAACATAGGTTAACTATGCCTCTGAGATACTTTCGCAAACTACGACATCTACATTTATTTGTAACTTTGGTAATGATGCTTCACCACTACAACTGCATTCCATTCATTGTAATCCCTCCTGTGACGGATGTGTGTGTATTGTGTACATGATGCTAAAGAGTTTAGACTGTGAAGAGAGAACTTGGTCAAACAATTGTAGCCATGGAAAGACTGAGTGTCATCTGTACTTCCAATAGGTAAAGAAATAAAAAATATAAGCTGCTCTTGATTATAAGCCCAAGAAATGATGAAAAATAAAACTTTATAAGACACAGCTTACAATCAGATAAATGCGGTTTGCCACAGCTTTTACCGCTGTACATGTAATGACACGTGTTGTAGCACCAGCCTTTGTTGTGGGCTGTGGATAGCTAGAACCTGTTTTTTTTACTGAGACAATTTGGTCAGTAAAAGATTTCAGCCGTAACAGTGTTGATTAGCCCATATTTTTAAACATTCTGACCGAAATGACTTAATTTTTTTCAGTCATTTCAAAAACGTTTCAGTCTATGAGTGAAAAATGACCGAAAAAATACCCAGGCTAGAACTAACCAGCCTTTGTTGCAGGCTGTGGATAGCTGGAACTAAGCAAATGTTTTGACACATATCTGATAACTTTTTGCCTATGATTCTGACACCTCACAAATTTCCACGCACTAGTAGAACTGCAGTTCTGTATTCCTTACAAAAATTGTTTACAGAACAGAGGATGATCAGTACAGACACTAGTTGTCACAAATTAAGCTACCTCCAGTTCATTTGATTGTCGAACCATTAAACACCATAGAAACTAAATTAACTCCAACTATTTCAATGCAAATTTGCAAACTCTAACCGCATGCTTATTCTTCTACTACAAACAAATTGTGTGTCTTCAAAACGATATAGACTCCATAGCTCAGATTTTCTGTCCTTAAACTAAGAAATCGCTCTTTTCAGTGTTGGATTTTGGTGCATACACACAGCCACGACCAGGTTGAACACAGCTTTTTGAAGCACTATAGCATCAGCTATGTGAAGTCTGTACAGTTGCTGTGCACCTTTAACAACATCCATGGTTTTCTATCTATTTCTTGTCTAATAACAATGCAAACAAGGGCATGTTATTGCTCACACATTGCCTGTAATTGACTTACTGTATAATTCTTGTTTTAATGCAGGGGGTTCTCAACTTTTTCAAGCATGTGGCCTAATTNAAAAACAAATAAATNGTGCGTAGCCCACCGACTGTACAACTTCTTCAGTGTGACAATTGTTCTTCATGCACAGAGCAGAAATAATAACGCTCAAAAGCAACATTCAATAACATGTGCTCTGCAATCAGTGCAAAGACTGAGCATGCTTGTTCTTAGAAAGTATAGATAATCGAGGCTCAGTGCATGGCAGTGCATAGATCTGTCTGCCTTTAAATGCTTTCAGTAATTGTACATTGCAGAGGTAGCCATGGAGCACAACATGGTAGAGGTAGCTTTGGATCTGGAGTCAAATCCAGTAGAATTCTGTGTTCTTTTGTTCATGCCTGAAGCCGGAGTAAAAAAATTTAGAAGTTTTGAATAGCTGGACCCAGAGTCACTTTTTTCGGCAGTAACAACAGTCTGCATGGTCTTTATAAATGTCATTAATTAAGTACAAACATTGCTTAATTTCAGTTGCATCGATGGTTGCTGGAGTTTGAACAGGAGTAGGATTCTCAAATATGAAAATATTTCGGACTTGGATTCGAGATAAAAATTTTGAACAGGAGCGGAGCTGCAGTCTGAAAATGTAACACCAGCCACCTATGCAATGTGTTATACGCTATGTGGAAATTTCCATGCATGGCTATAGTTTCTAATACATAGTGACAAATGAGAGCATACTTTGCATTTTTGCTGAACACATTCTCTACGGCAATTTTGCTGAACACATTCTCTACGGCAATTTTGCTGAACACATTCTCTACGACAATTTTGCTGAACACATCTGTGCGGATGCAAGTTTGTGTGATTATCTCAGTAGCCTGTTTAATCAGTGTTTAATGCATGGAAAAATTCCACAGGAATGCATGCAAACTGTCACTGTACCTATTTGTAAAAACAAGAATGGGGACATAAGTGATACTGGGAACTGTTGACCTGTCTCCCTTGCAACTATCATCTCCAAGTTGCTTGAACATTATATTTTGTCTTGCATCTCACCATTGTCATTCACAACAGACAACCAGTTTAGCTTCAAGCAAAAACATGGTGCTGACATGTGTATTTTTTTACTTAAACAGACTGTGTCGTATTATGTAAAGAAGGATACCCTAGTTTTTTCAGCATTCTTAGATGCATCTAAAGCATTTGACAGAACTAACCACAGCTTGCTGTTTGCTAAACTAATGAAGCGCCTATGAGCATGGTCAAACTGTTGTTGAGCTGATACAGGCAACAAACCATGCAAGTAAAATGGGGTACCAACTTTCCTTTCCCATCACACTGTTGCAGCAAGCAACAATAGAGATCACCCGATTATTGCGAGCAAGCAGTTATTCTTCGCACACATCCTGTTTGTGGTGAATCACACATACAATGCAATGTCTCAGCCGCAACAATAGTATGTCAAACAGGGTGGTGATTTGTGAATCGTTTTTCACAAACCAGAAAGGACCTCTGTCAAAGCCACTCAACTAGATAAGCGTGCTTGGCGTTTTAGTGTCAACTTGCCAGGTATGCAATCACGATCTTTCAGCCAGGACCAGTGTACTTTGTAGTGCGACATGCCTTTGCAAAATTTGTAATGTGAAGATAAAGAAGATAAGTTTCTTACTGTATTTTTACGGTTACTGGATGCAAACAAAGAATACAGCTGCAAAGCTAATATAATTATGCTTTTCTGTCACAAGATTCTAAGCAATACATCTCACTGGTGAATGTGAACATACTGCTTGCCAACAGCTGCATGAAAGAAATTGATAGATGTGCTTTTAAGCATGATTCTAATTGCAAAATTCATTACATGCATAAACATGATTCACATGAAATGACTTATCCAATCCATAAGCATGATTTGCATGAAACAACTTCTTGAATGTGTATGCGCAATTTGTATGAAAGAACATAAATGTATGAGCATGATTTGCATGTATCATAGACTTTTGTTTTCTGATTTTTAAGTTATTGGGATAAACCCCAAAATTTATGGCAGTTTTAAGTTAACTACAAGTTATTCTTGCGTTCAACAAAGTTGTTGGAATGGCAAGGTACTGATTATGTTATCAATTTATTATTTTAACATTTGCAGTAGTATAGAAAAAACACTTTTTTTAGATGTTGTGGGATAAGTATGGAAAGTATTATTAAATTCCTGGACATATTTGAAAGATTTTTCTGCTTTTCATTTCTTTTGAAAGACTTTTTGTGTTTTCATTTTGGAACTGTTAATTAGTGATTTGAACTAGTGATTATCTGACAGCTGAGTTGCATTTTGAGTTCACCACAAACATATCTATGGCAACATGCTTTCCAAATAAGGTTGTGGATTGGTAGTACAAACAATCAACATTTACATATTCAAGTTAGCGCAAAAACACTATGACACCAAATGCAAGATACAGACCACAGTGTCTATTAATTTTCTTCAAAAGTTTGAAGTTGATATTTGAACTGCAATTCAGTTGGAGTTTGTGAAGTTGGTCTGATGGATGATCAATGCAGTTGCATGTAAATGCTGTGTTTCTCTGGCAACCAGGGACCAGACATTGTAGTCATTCAGAGAACGAGTAAAAGCAAAACAAGCAAAGCAAACCCAGCTAAAATGAAACTCTGCTTGGGTTGCCATAAACCTTTCACATCCAAGAAGAAAGTAATTGCTTGTGGCTGTTTGAAATGAGACACCAAGTAGATGGTTACAAACAAACTTTAGCTTGGCAGAAAGCTTCTGAGGAATCTGCCTGCTTTCTGCTTGCATTCTTCTACGATGATTAAAACTTGCAAGTGTATCTATTTTTCATAGTTACAGGCCACAAAGTTGGCGGCAAGTAAATCAGTCACAGTTTATTGACAGGGAAACTTGTTTTGCATTTTTAAACGCATCATCAGTCCTGAAAATGTAAGAGCAAATCTTACTGGTGAAATGTTGGCGCTTGAAAACAAGTAAAAAGAGAACACGAACTGGCTAGTTATAATGACAATATTAAAATTTGCAAAGCTAAAAGGCTGACCTTCCCAGAGCCTCATAAACCAGTCACTGCTAAGAAAACCAGCATGTGGTAGCGGCCTAAGAAAGGCACTTTTCTTCTGGGGAAAATCGTGCATGTGTGGCATCGTGCACATGTATTATCACATGTGACTGATTTACTTACTGCCATCTTTGTGGGCTATAATGACATAAAGATGGTTATATAACATGTATACACTTAGCATGATGTGCAGTATATCGTAGTTATGCTTGGCTGGCCAACAGCAACTTGTGACTTGATGCACTTCATATTAAGCCTGGATTTTCTACATCAGTGTACCACTGTGATACCTTGTAATGCTGCATGTGTACATTGTAAGCATCAAAGTATAGCGAGTCATGCACAAACACGTATTAAAAAAGTAAATATGACTGAAAACATGAAAATTCATATTTCTTAGTGAATTTGGTTTCAAAAACCATTGCAAGGTGCACAATTGAATTTAGTCTTTTGTTTTGCCCTGAATGTTCTCTGTCTTGCCCTAGCCAATTTATATGTTTGTTTTATGAAACCAACATTAGAACTCAGTGGGAGTGATCTACAAATGCCTAGTCCTATATTGTCCAATCAGTGGAAATGTATTTCAAATGCTTTTGTTTTTAGGTCAGGGTTCATAAAAATCGTGATTGTTTTTCTAAACAATGGATTGTGAGAATTTTTTGATTATTATGATTTAATGTGCAGGGGGTGGCCACCTTACCCTCATAAGTTCTTATTTTAAAGAATTTATTTTAATGTAACCTTTTTGTGCTTTGTTAAAATGTCAACTTTCATTCAAACTTTCTTTGTGCTTATGCAATCTTCCATGATGCAAATTGCATCATAGCACCAGTATACAATACAAAATATGTATACCATTGAAACAGCAATACACAAGCCNTTGGTATAGCCAATTGATTGACACTGTTGCAACCTCTCGGTTGGCATTGCGTTGAATGTGTGATTCACCATGAAGGGGATGTGCGTGAATAACAACACCCATCTAGAAGTGGCACAAACAAGCAATAATAGAGTGATTGCGGCAGGCGATCTTTATTGATGCTTGCTGCCACAGTGTAAAACTTTGCGCACTTGCCGCTCGGGCTTTCCGATCGCAACAAAATGGTGCTATGACCAGGATGTGAAGGTGGTACCAGGTGCAACCTTCATAAAAAGAACATGTGATCAGTGTGGTTTGTTGCAAAAAAGAGGGGTGTTGCTGCAATCTTTCTGTTGGCATTGTATTGAATGTGTGATTCACCACGAACGAGATGTGCGCGAAGAACAACACCCGTATATATGTGGCACGAACAAGTAATAATAGAGTGATCATGGCATGTAATCTCTATTGTTGCTTGCTGCCACATCCTCTTTTCATACTACTTTATTTGCTGATGATATTAATCTCCATATGTCAAATTCCTCTTTTAATGTTCTTCAGACAACTGTTAACCTTGAAC
>JGI24158J21664_10012817_pt1 | contig 11092 bp, 6 predicted proteins | sample Ectturendosymbi3_FD_21664 | JGI IMG/M metagenome (IMG submission 21664)
TCAGCGAAACACTTTGGCCTAGCGGTTGGGCCCTAGGCCAGGCAACATGAGCCAAAATGACCCTAAAACTACTTCACTTATGACGTCAGTCACAAACAATCTGCACCCACTAACGAAAAAAAATTTTTTCGAGTGCAATCTACTAGACTGGCCGATCCGTTGAACCGTTGAACAGCTCTCTAGCGCAATCGGCAGAGGAGCTAGGGCGTTGGTAAGGCAACCGAAAACTGCTGTTTTTTAGGCCGAAATTGAAGTACGAATATATCGTAGACCGACTCTCAAAGTGTTAAGTAAATCGAATCGCTCAAAGCCCTGCTAGACATAATTTATGTCACATAAGTAGCTGATATAGAAGGTCAGTAGCCTACGAACAGCTTAGAAGACAAGGCTAGCACCACGTGCTTTGTGGTAAGAGTGCGGTGCAAGCTGCAAGGAAGTGGGAGCAGGCACATTCATGCAGGCCAAGCCACCAGTCAGCCGAAAGAAGAGTCTTCTATGCAACATCCCGATAGCAACAGGACGTTAGGAATGAAGCCAAAAAAGAAACACTGGAATACATGATATGCGTGACCCATAGGCTAGCTACCGTCAAATAACCAGGGGTATAATGAGGTTAAATGGCACCTGTGGCAAGAAGCAAGTTTGGCGCCCCCATGTTCGAATTTGAGGTCTTTAGGAAGCAAATGTACTATATTGAAGAAAGCACTTATGACATTGTTGGGACTTTTTGGCACCCCCCATAATGTTTCAGCACCCGAGGATTTGTGCCCCCCTCCTTGTTATACCCCTGCATATGACTGTCCCCATTTTTTCTCTGTGAATCAATAATTGCAGCACAGGTTTAGTCAAAGTTACATCAGATATAAGAATTCAACTATCAGCTATCAAGCTGAACTTTTCAGAATTGTTGCAGTCCAGAAAACAAATACATTGCTTTCACTAAGTCGTGCTTGTTGTTGAATTGTTTATGCTTTATGGTTACTTTTATTGTGCATAATTTTGTTTACATTACAAAACCTTAATAACGGCAATTTGGGTGAAAAAGTTTTTATGTTTACTTGGCAATTCTGGCGAGGGTTCCTTGTCCACTTAAAATAACCTTGCAGTGTTCCGCAGACGAAAAAGTTGGGAACCACTGATCTAGTGTGACATGTCGCATCAAGTGTGGGAATGATCACAATTTGCCATATCCATCAATAATTACTATGTATTATGTCACCATTCAATGCTTTTTGTGCATCACTCTCATTTAAATTCTATTACAGGTTTTTGCAACTTGCTGAAGATTCTCTCTAATCATTTGTCTAGAATTGATACTGTGTTTCTACTTATAATATTTTCACTCGTGTCACTTCACCAACAGACATTAACTGCCTATAAATCAGTTTATTATAGTGGCAAACATTCTCATCGATGAATGAATATATTATGTCTCTGTCAAATAGAAACATTATGTTCATTGTAGCATGACATAATGAAAACTAAACATCAGGTTCACGACTACAGAAAAACGGAAGTTTAAAACTGTTAATATGTCCAGTTGTGTTGCCTACAAATTAATGTTACTTTCAAAAGTGCATAAAAGCAAGTGTTAGCCAACAGTGATTTGTTCTCAAAACTGCTTATGCTGCAGCAATAGGTTTGGTCAGCTGAAAACTCTATAAAGCACACTTTCTATTCTGTGTTTTGAATTTGATTTCTTTATGGCATGACTATATTTTGGAAAACCACCTAACATTTACGTTGGAATGAGAAAGTCAATTCAGACTTGAACCAGCTGCACAGTAGACATGACCAGGAGCTAGAGTTCGCCAAGTGCCCCACAGAAAGTTTCTGTTAATTTTGTTATCAAGTGTTAAAGGTTTCTTGTTCAAGAACATATGTTTGACTTCAACAGAAATGGAAGCAACTGACTTCATTCCAGAAAAAAGCAGTGTTTTTTGGCGGATGTGTGTTTTTGTCTTTTGTTGTTGTGCTGTCAACACGTTCCACTGAAAAAATTGCAACTGTGAAAGCAGCCAAGGTTACAAAGGATAGGAGACCTAACATGTAAGCTTTCAGTTTATGTAATGATGTCATATCATGTCTTTGCTGTGTAAAGTCTTGCTCATGTCATTTGATCCAATGACATTTAATGATGAACCTTATAATATAAACCAGGGGTCTCCAAACTTGTTTGTCCGAGGGCCACATAAGCTATTACACAAAAGTCTGAGGGCCACACATCTTACGTAATGTGATTATTTCAGGATATAGTGCATTTTACCAAATCAATAAACTTTTCGTAAATATATTGTTTGTTTTTTTTGTTGACAAAATGTCTCCGTGGGCCATAGTTTGGAGACTGCTGATACTTGTGAACCTTATATTACATGACTTATGTCATGTCAAAAGAAACGACTGGTTTTTGTTTTTTGAGAAATGTGAAATTGAAAGAAGATTCTGAGGAAGATATCAACCATCCTGCATTAGCACAGCTGGATGAACACAAGAAAAAGGTGTTGCAAGATTTGGAAAACAAAATAAAAAAAGACTTTCTGGTACATATGACAGAGATTCTGTTGTTTTTAACCTTGAAAGACCTTTCAGTTAATTTTGTGTTAGTTTGCTAACAATTGGATTGAAAATTATGTTGGGTTTCTAGCAGGGCTGTGAAGTCGTAGGGAGTCAAGAGGTTTTTGGGTGAAGTCAGATTCCTAACAACACTGGGAGTTGGATTTATTGTCCGACTCCTGATGTCCAATTGGATCATTTTTTACATCGCACTCCTAAATTGGGAATTCCTGTTGAAATGGTACAATTTCTTTCGAAACTTGTTTTGAAACATATTTCTTGCTGTTCACCACGATTTCCGTTGATTGAAACAGCCAAATTTCATTCCCCTTATGTTAAGGAGTTGGAGTCGGAAATTTTGGAAAGGTCAGAGTCGGATATTTTACCTCCAACTCTGCAACCCTGGTTTCTAGAGGCTGGCCTGCTATTCAAGGAGTGTAAATAATTTCCAACAATGTGAATTTTCCATTTTTGTTCAACACTGCACGTTATATACAAACCCGATTACAGATAAGAGACATTTTGCAAAGTGGGCAAACCTTTACAACAGGCTAAAAAATTCTTCACTAATTTTAAGTTCATGTATTTTTCAAATGACTTTATTTTTAACCTAAACTGAACTTTTTAACTGTTCAATCAATCATAGGACATTGTCACACAAAATCAATGCCACATTCAAGCTGATTGATACTGTTTAAGTAACTCAAAAGAACAACGTAAAAATTTTGCTGAAATTGCTCACATGCAAGTCAAAAAAACACGGCTGCTTGGGGAAAACATTTAAACCATTACCAAAAGTATGTTTTTCTTAAAGAACTTGCACAAAAGTAATCGCTTTCAACTCAAAGCACTTAGTGGCAAGCAAAAATTTACAAATGGACCACCTGAGAAAGGGAGTATATAATTTACAAGGGACTGTGTCGTTTGACTGGAAGTGAATGGGTGTTGGTCAGAGTCATTTTTTTCTATTCCCAAAATGCTGCGTAAAAGCTTTTCCCTAAATTCTGCTGCAGATTTTTCAGTTAAAGATATCCTGAGTTTATGTTTTTTACTGCAGTATTTTTAGAAATCTCATGAACACTATGGACTTTGCATGTCACTTTGTCGGCTTGACTGAAGCATGTGACATGTCCAAGAAAAAGGCTGGTCATTGCAAGCATGTTACTTGTCTTTTCGGCCACATCAGATCATTAAGTGTGACATAGAGGCATTTCAGACAGAGATCAATGGATAAGACTTTTTTTGGGGCCGATAACCAGTATTTCTAAATATTTTAAATCTTGTTTTCTGCTTCATTATCAAAAATATAATCTATTCTCACATCAAAAATATAATCTATTCTTTGTCTTACCTTTTTTCAAAAACTTCAAAAATCAGGATTTATGAGCTAATATTTTTCAAATTGCATCAATTTCAATATTTTGCTATGATTTTTAATTAATCTGATTAATGATGATGCTTTTGTTTCGGCTGCAACGGCCAACGCGTTCTTCATGGTTCATCTTGTCTGCTTGTTTGTAAAAACGCACCTGCGAGCGTTGCTGCAAAATAACTGTCTTGACTTGCTTCGTTGTGTTTTCTTGCGCAAGTTTTCTGGATGCGTGAGGAATATAACAGCGTTTTGTCAACAACTACTGCGACCGATAATATCGGCCGTTTTGACCGATACATCGGTAAAACCCGAATATCGGCCGATATATCGGCCAGACTGATATATCGGTCTATCTGTAATTTCAAAACGTCCTTTCTCGGTCTGGCAAAACGCTGTGATCAGAAATTTGGCGTTTGTGAGGTAGAAGAACTACTGAATTTGACCTTTATCTCAACGCTTGTTTTTTTGCAGTGCTCCATGCTTTTTTTAAACTTACAATGACGACAGTGGCAGTACGTTACTCCCGCGCTGTGATGCAACCTGTTGTTCAACTGCGCGGGTTGGAGTGCCAAACGCTAAAATCTGACATTTTCTTGTGCACTTCTTTGCGTTTCACATAAAAGGAGCAGGTCTTCGGATACTGGTGGACAGTTTGACATCTGCCCACGTGTATTTTTGGAAATCATCATGACTGAAAAGCCGTTGTAATTGTTCCAGTTACGATGTTCCAGTCATCTCACATCGGCGCCTCCTGTGCAAATGTTAATGTGAACGAGACGACACTGAGGGCAACATGAGGAGTGAGAGAATTTGCTGCGCAGTGGATGCTACTCTCGCTTCAGCAACACTCGGCCCGTGCGCAAACTTGGTCATAACAAACGTCTTGTGAAGATTTTTTTTATGATGTAGTGACCTGACGTCCCATTCCTTTAGTGCGACGATCATAGGTTGATTCTCCAACTGGGAAAGACTCGCAACAGATCGCTTTTTGTAACGATCGTGCAGCAGCGCCCTCGAGCTTGGCTTTCGTTAGGTGCGTGGTCATGCAGTTTCAGAACGGAGTTGAAAATGACTCGAATATTTGTGTCCATTGCTCGGATAAGTAAAAAAAAGCTTATATGAAAGCAATCAGAAGCATTCAAGTGTTTAGCTTCCGCATTTAACCTCCCATTGTTGTTTGTGCTTTGGCGCGCCTAGAATTTACAAAAGCAGGAGAGATGGAATGAAATTCGACTTTTCCAGCTCATTTAAACGCAGCGGTTCGTAGTTATCTTTCGGCAAACAGTGATCCTGTCAACGGCCGCCAACCCGTACATATCCTTTTCCGCTAGCGATTGTCTTAGAGCCGAGAGGTACCACAGTACATGCACACAATCATCTTGTTGCGTGGCCATGTCTGTTCGTGCACTTGCAAACGAGGCATTATAAAATGGATTAATAATTTTTCTAAAAAAAACTATTTTTGTCATGTCTTCCTTAATGTTCTATGAATTTCGATTTCGCGTTTCAAATGTGAATGCGCAATTAAAATCTGCAATAAGTAATCGGCCAAACACATCTGACAATGAAATCAACTTCTTTTTAAAGGAGCAACCAATGCAAAGACTACCCCCTAAGATGATGGCCAAGTGGAACCCATCCAAAAATAAAGACCAGGTTTTGAAATGAATTGCTTTTGCATGCGTTTGCGTAGGTTTCCTTGCGCACTATTTCATGATCGGTTTATTTGCTATCACTGAATTTCTTCTTGTTTCCCAATCTCGGCCGTTTAGTCAGCCATTGAGAAGCCGCCAGCTTTGAACAATGCTCTTCCGTTGTTTTTTGTCACTTCTGACTTATTTCTTTTTAGAATTTTTTTATTTATCGGACGTTTGCCTCAAGCAAGGAAGAGCTTGCAAAATTATTGAAGTAGCTGTCTCGCTTCTTAAGTGGTATATTTTTTTATACATTTTACTGAAACCAATGCTTAAAACCGCTTTTTTTGCTGCGCAAGAATTAAACAGTGGTCGTATTCACCTACAGCTGTTGTGTGAAGTTACCGGCTGAATGCTTTTGTTTATTTATGCTTTGAGAAGTTTACGCCAGCTTTTCATTTCTATCGTGACAGGGTGATGTTGACGCAGATGACCAGATGCAAATGGTTCCGGTAAAAATCGACGACCAGAAGGATTTTGAAGACGATGATCAAGACAGTGAGGTGTATAAGCTCGTCTTTTAAAGTGTTGTGCTTGTTGCTTGGTTACGTTTTTTGACAAGTTGTCTTTAGTTTAGTGACGCGTGCGAGGGCCACTCTCAACATACGTCATATCGAGCTATATACACTTTAGAAATAGTACGCGTTTTACTGCATAGGGCTTTATTATCTCGTTTGCTTTTTGTGTTTTTTTTTATTTCTCAGTCGCTAAAGGTAGCGGTTCCGTTTAGAAATGACGCTGAAAAGCGATTCTTTACATCCTGTATGTGTGCACCTGTCTTACCACTGACGATGTGTGAAAGGACAAACCGTAGTTGAACTTTTAAACTGCAGCAGATGTTACAGTTTTCATCAGAAAGGCTCATGTGTAATTTCTCTGGAAATTGAAACGCAAGCGAGTCGGGTCACCATGGCAACTTGCTATTTCACTGTTTTTGCCGCAAATTATGTCACCCGGGGTTGTAAGAAAAAAGTAACTCTTAAGCACGTATAAAGTGACTTACGTTTTATTTCAAAATTGTAATCGCCAACCCTGCTTAGCGCTTTCAAACATGGGAGTATGTAATGCATGAATCTTCCTGCTGAGGAAGTGCAACCAAGTTCAACGCTTTACACCAGCACTTCTCAATCTTCTTCAGCTTGCGAGTCGCGACACACTTCTGCCGAAAAATGTTTGTGAATCCCACCATGAGATATTGCGGTAGAGCAACAGCAGCGAAATTGAAAATATGAAAAGAAACAAGAAATAAACAACACATGCAATTTACTGTTGTTGGAAAACTTGAGCTTACTCATTAGATATCGTAAGATTTCCCCGTCTAATCAATAGTAAATCAGATAATTTTGGAGAAACGTTTTAGCTCAGCTATGTCCAACCCAAATGACTTACTGAGCCAAAAATAATGTCACTGTCTTAACCAGGGCCGCTCATTGAATGGCTTACTTTGACCTTAGCGAACTAAATTCAGCTTAGCTAACGAATCCTAACTGCAATGCTAACAGACGAGATAAAGTGGTACTGAAAAACACCTGCATCAACAATGTCAAATTCAAGATTATCAAAATAAGGACAGGGTGTCCCAGAAGTAGCGCACCATGCAGATTTCATGAAAATACATATAAATAACAATTTCATTGATCACAATCATAACAGATACTCAAATTGTTCACCCTCTGCATTAAAAACATAAAAAACAAACAAATTATTATATGGTGAGAAAAAAACAAAAAAAACAAAATAATTATATGGTGCGCGACTTCTGGGACACCCTGTATAGTATACTTCAACTACAGCGGAAACCTAAACTGGGCCACATGCGGCCCAAGGACCGCGGGTTGCACATAGCTGTTTTATCTAAATACCGGAATATTGTAACATCTTGAAATGTTTCGCGGCTCTTCTGAACGAATTTCGCGGCCCACTGGTTGAGAAGCGCTGCTTTGGTCCTTTCTTCTTGAGTCAAAATTGACTTCTGTCGAGTTTGCAGTAACTTCGAAAAATTAGAATTTAATGAACGTATGCTTCCAAGCCAACATCCATAGCGTGATAAAATACAGTTGCACCTCATCCGCTGTTCGTGCAAAAAATTAAGTGATTTTGCAGAGTTCTTATCAAACATTGTATTTGCTGTTTTGTTCTTCGATCGCAGGAAGAACACGAAGCTGTCAAAGAAAACCATCCTCCTGCTCCGCGTATGTCATAGTGAGATTTCTTTTTCTCGCGTATTTTCTTGAATACTGTTTTTTTCGCTGAGACATTTCGCTTCTTTGTCCCGTAACAGTATTAAAACTAGCCGTGACGGTACTCACTAGCCTACCTTTTCGCACATCGTGACCGAATTAACTTAATTTTTTTCGATAATTTCAAGAAAATATTGGTCGATGACCGAAAACAAGCAGCTTGAATACAAGCAATTTCTAAACACGCTTTTCTTCTTCGCTCTTTTCGCAAAAATTGATTGATTGTATGTCCAGAATGTCGCATATTGATAAAAGAGCATCCCTTCGTTTCGCAGCTTTCCGCCATCTGTCTACTGTGCCAATGAACGATCGCCAGAAATTCATAGTGAACATGTTCCAGCACGCTTGGAAAGGATACAAGCAGTCGGCGTGGGGTCATGACCACGCCCATCCAATCAGCAAGACCAGCGATGATTGGTTCGGTGTCGCTTTGACAATGCTTGATGCTGTTGACACGATGTACATCATGGGCCTTGAAACAGGTCTGTGTGAAGGCCTTGCACTTGAAATTGCCATTTTTAACGAAAATATCTCAACCTTAGATATTTAAACCAAGCACATAAACATTAGGGTTTCTACGGGCACACGGTGGAACTGTAAAAATTTCTTTCAATTGGTCACTGTGTCGACGGACACTTCGACTCAATCGAGCCTTCCCGTAGCTCTCAGGTTCTGAACCTGGGATTTCCTGAATCTCCAAGGGGTTTGTGAATGTGATTTAAAGGTTTAATAGGCTTTGCTGTAACATTTCAAAAGGGTTAATTTCAGAAAAGGCTTTGTAGACATTTCGATTACTACTACTACGGTTTCGACTATTGTTTGCAACATTTCTTCTTGAAGGGTCCGTAACATTTATTAGGATGAACAGTACTAGGGTTCCGTGGCCCACAAATGTTTAAGAAACGCTGCCGTAGATAGAACAAGTCACTTGCAGTCCTCCCCCAATATTCTCAAATAGAAAATACTGTTCGCAAGTGCAGTCACGTGTTCCCAGTCCTCATCAGGTTTGTACATTTTGTGCCCTGTTTAGCTGCGGATCCTATATTCCAGTTTTTTTAACTTGTGCGTTTGTGACGTCACAGACTACGCCGAGGTTCGAGAGTACATCGCCACCCGCCTCACGTTCAACGTCAACGCTGACGTCAATCTCTTCGAATGCACGATCCGTGTACTGGGTTCGATGCTGAGCATGTTCCATATCAGTGGCGATGAGCTTTACCGGACCAAGGCGGTAGGTTGGCGTGGAGCCATTGTGTTGCGGCAGTTCGTGTTATTATTGTTAACTAATCGCAAGCTTGTTTTTTTTCAAACGCGTAATTTTTATGTTAAAGAGTTCAAGTCTCTTTTATTTGAGCTTTAAGTGCATTCGAGTCACACCCTGGCGGATGAATACAAAGCGACAGTCTCGCATTAAGTGGAGCATAAGAGCGTTCTGCAACATCAGCGTTCACTTAAACAAGTTGAACAGTCGCACAAGAACACCTCGTCCTGGTCCATATTTTTTGCCGCGTCTATTCTCCACGTAATGATTTACTGTATACATTGTAATGTTACCTGCTTGAGAAGACCGCCACGCATTGTTCCCCCCACGCACAGGGGGAAATGATTTGCCCGGTTTCTTCCAAGGCATCCAAACAGCCATTTATTCGTTGCAGACATGGTTGATTTATGAAGTGCTCACACAGAACGACTGTATCGAAATGATTCGTGTTCACGAGAAAAGAGTACAACATCGGCTGACGTTGCAAACAATGAGCAAAGCAATTTTACAGAAACATTAGCAGTGAAATAAAAGAGAAAGGTTGATCTACAGCCTAATGACAAAAAGACCCAACGGCGAAATGTTTCTTGAAACTGACTCTTCAACAACAAACATTGCATCGACGTTGAGCAGCAAGGCAGCGTTTGCTGACCTCAACTCTGCAACGACAGCAGTGACGGTGAACGTTGACCTTTGCAGATAGACATCGCGAAGCGGCTTATGCCCGCTCTGACGTCATCGGCGTCAGCCGTTCCGCTGTCCGACGTGAACTTGCGGACGGGCAACGCCCACGCGCCCAGATGGGGCCCGGACAGCACGGTGTCGGAGGTGACCACCATACAGTTGGAATTTCGGGACGTGTCTTTCGTCACCGGTGAATCGGAATACAAGGTAAAGTGCTGTCACTAAAAGATGGAAATGACAGCGTTATAGTTACAGAAACTCTGACTTCGTTTCTTTGTGATTGTGACGTGTTAGTTCGACCGCCCCGACCATGAAAGCGCATTTGATTTAGTTGGAAAACTTTGCCGAAAGTTTGAAGTTAAACCACAAAGCACATTTCAAGTTTTACCACAGTTTTGTGAAAAGATTAGTGGTGCATTCGGAGTTCTGGGATATGCGCTCTAACGTGTTTGGTGCAAAATGCAAGTTTTTTTTCCTAGTACAAGGTGTTACGGTTTTTTTAAGTCAGTGACTTTTCGAAATCATTCCTGGATTCAAGCTATTCTGGAGGCCTTGTAAAGTTGGTTGCCTCCGCTAACAGGTATAACTCTGATCGTGCAACGAGATAACCTTTTGTGTGACCACGGTTTTGTCCCTTACTGCATTGTTTTCAGGCACCTGATCTATAGACAGAAAGCTCTACTAATAAGTATTGTGAACTACGACGCATTTGTTTTCCAGTAACCAGTGCACTAAAAAAATGGTTCAATCTGCTCGTTTTACATTGATCAACTTTCTTGAATGGTCAGCTCCACCTGTCGCCGGTAACTCTGAAAAAATATCGTTCAACGGCTTCCCCCCCACCCACACATAACGAAGTGCAACTCACGCAAACATGAAACACGCGCTTAGATGACGCTGGCACGTTGACTTTGATACTTAGCACCGCTGTATGCTGCTGTGATAAAGTCTAAGTTCGCCTGTTCATGAAATGTATGTTATAGTAGGAGGCTACGAAAAACCAGGGGGCATTTGGGCTACAATCCTCCCAATGTGAACCTACTAGTAGTGTCAAGAGAACAGTTGGTTAATTAAAATATGCAAAAGTCTGTGGCTCTGCGTATGAGGTTTCGCATGCGTTTATGCGATAACTGGAGTTGCAATACATGTCTTAGCAAAATGTGATGCATGCAAGTTTGATCAACTACAGCAGTGGTTCTCAAACTGTGGTACGCGAGGGCTTTTCAGGTGGTACGCGAGCAGCTTTCCTGTCATATTCGAAAAGCTTTGTTAATTCGTTTCTGTGTTA
>JGI24158J21664_10012818_pt1 | contig 11090 bp, 9 predicted proteins | sample Ectturendosymbi3_FD_21664 | JGI IMG/M metagenome (IMG submission 21664)
CCACCAGCCGTGAATCCTCCCCATACCACCAGCCGATCAATTGTTGCACTGAGCATTTTGGTGGCCGTCACGCTTGAGCGCATGCGTTTGCTTCGGTTGACCATTTCAACTGCCTTGCCCGCAAAGCTTTGATCAAATCATTTTTATGTTATTCGTGCCAGTCGCCTGCATGATGAGTTAACCGGCAAGCTGAAAAAGTCGATAGCCTTCAGTCTAAGTTTGTTGTTCTTGATGTAGTGGGCTTACGTTAGGCCAGGGTTCCTACGGAGTCAGGAAAAGTATGGAAAAAAGTTATTTTGGTCTGTTAGTATAGAAAAAAGAAATAATTTTCCAGACTTTATTTTTTGACATGCATTCTGATAATATTTTATTCCAGTACTTTTGATAAAATTGATAATTTTCTTTCATTATGTTGACTATTGCTCTGCCTGTATTTGGCCTGGGTATGTGATTCGTGAAAGTTAAGTGTGAAAAAAGTCTGGAAATTTACATTCGAAATTGCGTAGGAGCCCTGCCAGCTTCTTGTTCCGTAGGGCACGCAAAAATTGCTTGCGTTTTCTACTTATATGTGTTGTAGTAAATAACGTCAGTCTCTTCAATGTTAGGAGTGTGTTTATCAAATGCAGTGCTGCCGTTTCCAGTAACTTCGCGCAAAAAGTGGACCGTTTAACACGATGCTCGCATCCACTCACTGGTAACTATGCGTTTCCATAGCGACATATTCTCGATGCGGGTTGGTCTGAACGTCGTCACGCTTTGTGCGTTTTCAGATCATTCGAAAAGGTTGGTTGACCATGCACAACCTCAGCTTCATCCGAGGAGGATCGAAGGAGTTCTGGTTCACCCTCAGTGCTGAGACCCTGCAGTGGTACAAAGACGATGAGGTAAGTGACTTGTATTCTGTAGAACAGAGATGGCCGAACTTTTTGACCCAAGGGCCGAGTTCGCGACTGCTTGGCCAGTGGAAGGCCGGGCCGGATACAGTGCGATTTACGTAACCTATGCAAAAACGGGTTGTTGAAATGCACTGTAGTACAATAATAATGCGATCGCATTTTGTTCAGACTTTTATTTAATACGGGCAGCAGCCAATCATGTTGTACTGCTGTCCACAGTCGGAAACGTGGTGCTTGAAAAAGAGGTGAAAGGCATTTGGGGGGTCGGATAAAACTGGCCGGATGCGGCTCACGAGCCGGAGTTTGTCCAACCCTGCCGTAGAAGAGAAGTTGGACTTCAGACTGAACAAACTTTCATTTTCTGCCCGTGCGTTCTTCTCTATTTGGTTCGAACTGGCTCCGAGTTTAAATAGCGGAAGTAATTGAAGCAACTTCGTAACATTTTCGCTGCAGCGTCCACCCGTATCGAGGGCACAACACAGCGCCTTGGTTCCCACCTTGTCTAGGATCCTCCGCTTTTTATACAAATCATCGTTTTGTCTTAAATCCAAACGACAACATTGTTGTTCAAAAGCATCGGCATGCAGTGGCATAATTAGACGTTTGAGCCAGGGGGGAAATTAGCTGAAAGGGCGCACTGACGACCGGAGGGAGCCAACTAGCCAGAACTCAGAAAAAAGCTGAGAAATGATGTTGAATCCGGATGTGGATGGCTATACTAGAACCCGAAATACCGAAAAACACTCCGAAAAACGCAAAAAAAAACAATAACCTACTGAAAACCGAAAGAATACCAAAAGCCGNAATATAAGTCAACTGGGGCCGCAGTTTTACATCTAGCTTGCTGGGGGGGGGGGCGGTGCAGACCCCTGTCCCCCCGTCAATTACGCCATTGACGATATGCTCTCCTCGCATTCGCGGCCTGTTTGTTTTGTCTTTGTGAAATGCTGGCAACACTTTCATGTGTATCATTCATAGCGAGATAGTCGAGCAGCGTTCAGCGGAGATTGTTCATCGGCGTGCTGTGTTGTTGACGTCAGAACTCGGTGTAAATCCGCGTTCACAGTGGAAAGTCACTTGAAATGTTCCATCACCAGACCAAACTTCTATAAGAACGTAGCAATGATTCAAGTGTATTATTTGCGTCTGTCTAACTTTGCTGCTTACTTCGGCGATTATGTCAAAACGGGCGATAGTAGCTGCTGGACAGTCGAGTTCACAGCAATCTCCAATTTTTTGTTGTAGGAAAAAGACAAGAAGTATGTTCTGTCTTTGGAGAACATTCGCCTGAGAGACCTTGAGAAAGGTTTCATGTCAAGCAAATATGGCTTCGCTCTCTTCAACACAGAGTCAAGAAACGTCTACAAAGACTACAGGTCAGTATTTAACGGTGTTAAGAACATGACCCACCATGTGACTTTGGGCTGCGGCCAAGATGAGTTGTGAAGCTGTCAGGAACTTACAGACATAGATCCTTGAAACAACTTTGTAAAGGCGTTAATGTATCTTGCTGATGATATTCTGGTGCACTTGTGCTTTTAAGTGAATGAGCATAAATCTGCCGTTTGCCCATTCAACCAAAGCAGCTAGGTTTTGTGAGAGAACATCGCGTACCCCCCAACAGATTTTGCTCTACCGACCTTTAACCCACAATCGAACTTTGACCCGGCAGCGTCAAGGCGCGTGCGTGCTCGTGTATCTGTGTAACGTGTCTGGCAACAACAGCAACCGTTAAAAGACATTAATAAACTTCAAATGCATATTTATCACCGTACCATGCTGAGATCCTTTGTCAAAGAATCTATGCACGTCGCAGTATTAGGTCATGTCTGTGAATCCATGAATTGCCTAGACATAAGTTGCTTTTCTGCAGAAACTTCAGACCTCGCGCTGGTTAAGTGTCGCGTTTTCACTTTACAGGCAACTGGAACTGTCGGCCGAAACGCAAGATGTCGTCGATAGCTGGAAAGCATCGTTTCTCAGAGCAGGGGTTTACCCTGAACGAACCCAGAGTGGTGACAAGGAGAAGGACAAGGTTTGCTTCACAAACTTGTCTTCCACTGAGTATGCGCAAAATATCCAAATCATGAATTGCGCAGCTGCAAAATATGATTGTCATTTCTCTGTAAAACTGAACGCTGCACAGAGTGGATTTGAACCAAATGTGGCAGCAGCTCTTTTATCGACAAAATTGTGATTATTCAAATTTTGCCAAAATTGAAGTTTCTACCGGTTTCCCGGTGAAAAAAAAATTGAAAAAACTTGTTCCATTATCGTGTTGTTCGACATATATTATAAGTTTTTATGTTAACGATGAAAGTCGATAATTTCCACTTAATCAGCAGCGCCACGGTGTTATCTTGCTAAGGATGAGAGAGTTCTTCAACAAATCTCCTCAAAAATCGTGACTTGCCAGTTGTAGAAACAACATTCATCAACAAGAACTCTGATCCACAGTCAGATTGATTTCCGGAGTTGAATATAACTATATTACCTAGATAGCGAACATTTCTTTAAAATATTACTTTCGAAAACTTCAGAAAGCAGACACGATTTTTGATTTTTTTTGTTAATCCCAGTATATTGGAAGGGAAATGCATTGTAATTACCATTATTTTGAGCTAAACCTGGTTGCTAAGGACGCAAGTTATATTCATCTAAAGTCGTATCCCAATCAATCATTCTCTCTTGTAAACTAAGGAAGTAGTCTGTGGTGGTATTTACATTTTGCAAAGTCGTTATTTGCTGCTTTGCTTCACTAGACACTTGTCACATTAAATACTTGCCACATTAAATACTTGCTACACTAGATACTTGCTACACTAGATACTTGCTACACTAAATACTTGCTAGCCCCGTGTATCGGAAATGAAGCGACCTCCTGATTTCCAGGACTCCCCTTCCGCTTCTGAATCCCACTCGACCCTTGACCCTCAGCTGGAACGACAAGTCGAGACCATTCGGAACCTTGTCGACAGTTACATGGCCATCGTCAACAAAACCATTCGCGACCTTGTGCCAAAGATCATCATGAACATTATGATCAACCAGGTTTGTCTTTGGTTGTTGCCCTCAGGATATGTTGCCATGAAGTTTACTCGTGACTTGTTTAATTAGTTTCTTCTATTTCAACCCCGGGTGTTTTTTAAACTTTAACAGCAACTTCTGACATTTTTCCTCAGACAAAGGAATTCATCGGAACCGAAGTTCTTGCTCAACTTTATTCGACCGGAAACGCGGTGAGTCACGTGATACAGCGAAAGTGTTTTTATTTGAAATTTCCCGCTCATAAGTATCACGTAGCACAGTCGTGTTGCGAAGATGACATAAAAAACATGTCTTTGCATATAAGATTCACCACTTTGCCTCTATTTTGAGGTCGTGACTTTTCTTTTTTCTCCTGCAGACCAGTTTGATGGAAGAATCTCCTGAAGAGGCGGAGAGGCGGGAGACGATGTTGAAAATGTACCATAGCTTGAAGGAGGCCCTCAAAGTGATGGGTGACATCAACATGAAGGTACAGTAGAGCAGGGAAGGAGGTTTCCGACATTTTGTTCATGAAAGCCGAGAACATCGAATGTTTGGGCAATTGCAACACTCGTAGGAGCCAGAGCAAAAAAATGCTCAAAAATTTGATGAATATCTTCGCCATCTTGACCTGAGTAGTTCCCTCAATCCATGAGTGTGATCCTCAGTTTCACATCCCCCTCAGTCCGAGGATCTTGAGGTCAAACATCGTTCTGAGCATATCATTTCCGGTGTCAAGAGAGATTTCTGACCTGTTACTGTTTGTCAGTTATTTTGCTTCTCAGAGTAAAGGAATGAACTTCGGCAATTACTTTTTTAATGTGTGTTGTGTCAACAAAGTTTTTGTTGAGACGTCAGATAACCATTCCTAATAAGCCACAGTTTGGGAATAACTAATAAACTGAAGAATATTAGTCTTAGTGTTAGATGTCAATTAGTTTCCTTTCTTTGACCCTAAGCTGCGCCCTAATCATCAGTTCTCAGCATATTTGATATCTCAGTGAAATGCTTGCGAAATGCATGACTTGGAATATCACCCTGCGCATGCGCAGATGGCGTGAAGTCAGCGATTTCGCAAGTCTGAAATTTCGCTTCGGGCATAGTGTATATTGAAAGAAAACAGCCACCCGACTGCTNTTNCCTTGCTGCGGAAGTGTATCGCCCTTTCGTTCTCATGTGTCCACGTATCGGTCAAACGAGGGGACTGTCAATGTGCGTTGCAGACGGTGCAGACCAACCTCCCCCCACCTGTTGACAATTCCTGGATCCCCGAGAATTCCTCACCCACACACGTATCGAACGGATTCGGGAACTTCCCAGCATCACGCTCAAATATGAGCTCCGCCAGGTGAGTGTTGTTTTGGTTTAAATTTCGTTTTTGTTTCTTGCCAAGTTTCCGACTTTGATGTCGTCGTTGAGCGAAAACTTTTGTTGCGGAACAATCAGCATTCTTCGCATAATGTAATCGCGGCTATGGTTGGTTGAGAATCGGTGAATTGGAAAGTACACACGGAAGGAGGTAAATTATATTTGAATCGAACTGTCATGGGCAAAGTGGGTGGAGGTGGAAAGCCCCTCCGTCGGGGTAATATTTAAGGGGAGGGACATACAATTGACACAGACAGAAAGACCCATCACCCCCCCAACTTACCCTTTTGCCACTGAGTTTTATTTTTCGCTGAGACATTTCGGTCATTTGCCCCCCGTGATAGTGTTGAACTCTCCTTTAACGCTATTGACTCGACTACCTTTGCAAAGAATTTAACCGAATTGACTTAAATTTTTTTCGGTCATTTGAAAAGAAATTCCGTCTATGGCCGAAAAATCACCGAAAAAATGAACACAGCTTCACCCCTCACAATGGACAACTCGATGTTTCGTCACATCCGGTGCTTCGTGAGATTTTCTTGTCGGTCGCACCCCCCCTACTTCTCCCCCCACCCGAAAACCTTTTTCATCTAAAAGTGATCTTTGTCCGATGGACAATGGCAGCTACAAGAAGCCGATGGCCCGCTCATCGAGCGCCGAGAACATTCTGGAACATAACGATTACCCCCACTCTCGCACCAGCAGGCCCCAGGCTCCCGCAGCGCCCCACCAATCGTCTGTAAAACGTTGGACCAGCATGCGTTCTGGGGAGGAAAGAAGGTTTTGCTTGAAGAAGATGCTTTGCATGTTACGTAATAATGCATGGTAGCCTAACCCGGACTAGTATTGCTTTATGACGTCATGGTAAAGCCGTTGCTAATGACAACAGCCCGGATTGGAATCGACACGTGATTGGTCAGTCCAGGGATGGGGCTTCTTATCGCAAAGGGGAAATACCCATGCGCTGTGAGTTCGGAAATTTTTTCAATTTCATCATCAGTTTTCACCCGGATATCCGGTGCAAAGTACTGGAATGCAAATTGTTGGAATGCGGGAACGAATCCAACTCCACATGTTAATCGCAGTATTCCTTCTCCGCCTGGCGTTTCGCTGATGATAACTAACGTCATGTGAAAACACGACACGAGCGTTTTCGGTTGATTGTGAAGATTTCGACAATGTAAATTGATTTTTATCATTCTTGCAACTCTGCATATAACTACATTTGTGATTATGTCGATTTCCAACAACGTGAAACTCTTTCCTCTGGTAAATAACTTTTTTAATTTTTGGACTAAATTTCTACAGTTTTATCAGAATTAATTTAACGCGGTCATCTTGCTTGATGACACCATATTACGTTCAGTTTGAATGCAGCCTTCTAATTAACTGCATCTGCGTTGCACTTGAACTTATTCTTCCATAACTTGCGCTGCAGCTTGTCTATCAAACCTCACATGCTCTTTTTATGGTCTGAGCAGCAGCTTGCATTTGTGACGCCATAATGTGTATTGTCCATTCAGCTCCTGCTCTTCAAGCAACAAATGTTGAATCCTGAAATCACATGCAGCTGTTGTCTTTCGTTTTTGGCTAAAACTTTCCACTGCGATCAACTGGTTTGATCAGTTTTGACTATACGCCAGCTTTTTAAACTTATCAGTAGTTTTCAAATAACTTTTTTTTGTAAAAATAGGTTATTCCACAAAGAAGTTTTTCTCTGATTTGTAACTCCTTCGCTTTCTTCACTTCGTTAATTCCCTCCTTGCAGTTACGCATCGTATTCTGTGGCTCGTCTGTCTCGTGAGTTCCTCTGCTTTGCAATATCTTTGTCATCTTCAGTTTGTTCGTCAGACGGTTTGTTTTTTGAGCCGTTAGAACACGGAACGATAGAGTTCCGAGTTTTTTTGCGGCAACTTCTTGACGACTCCTTCGTTAGGACCTTAAAGGCCCAAAGTTCAGGCGAAAAACTCCCGATTTTGATTTCTGACCTCGGATCCCACCTTACAGATGCTCTTAGCCATGCACTTCCTTCAAATGCAAGCGGATCATTGTCAATATTGCCAATAAATCCGCGGTAATTTACTTTTTATAATTTTCGGCACAAGGTTGTGTTCATGCAGTGACGGTAGGTTGGTTGTATTATGACGTCATAGTTGGGTCACAGTGGTCCGCTGCACTCGAATCCTGGAATACAAACTGCGTTTTTTTCTGCAGCAGTCAGCGAAGCAGCAGCCCCAGTCGTCGGATCCCCCCCAGGCCTTCGTCGAACCGACCTGCTCCCGGGCCACCTCCGTCGCAGACCCCGTCTTTGCCCCCTCCGATGATGCCAACATCAGCGGCCCCACCAATCCCGAACCGGCCAGGATCGACGCCAATTTCAGGCCGGCCGGGGTCTGTCCGGGCCCCGCCGTCAATTCCAAGGTCAGTCAAAGTCATGTTTCACTTGCTTGATATTCACCCCGAACTTAATTGACGTTTTCAAATGAGGATTATTGTTGTAATTTCTTAATGTTTTCTGCAAACCAATTCCGAGACTGACATGTGTTTCAATCAAATCTCCTGGTTGGTTGAGTTCATCGCTGAGAGAAGCTGTTTACTGTACACTTCACTCCGCACCACATCATTCATGAACAAACTATCGTCATACTTCTTGCTTCTGCATCCGGCCGCTGCAGTTGCATTGCAGAACAGAAGTAAAACAACCATCTCTTTGTCAGTGGTGCCTTGTGATGTGTAATAAGGAGCTAGTAACATTGTAGATTGAGTGCATTTCAGTTAAAGCGTTGACATCCTTAGCTCTGGAGTGGTTCTTTGTTCAAGGCTGTTAATAAAAGTTCACTGACTTCAACCGTAGCTTGCAGCAAAACGCGAAAAAATACTTTGTTGTTTCATCATCCTTTGTAAAGTTAATTATTTTATCCAGACGACCAGCACCAACAGCCGGCAGACCAGCCATTCCTCAGCGACCAACGTGAACAATGCCGTGTATTATGACATCTGTATGCGTTTCGATTGTCTTCCAATCGCCACACGCGCTTTGGCGACTGAAGATCACTGGACCTATTTTCACTTGCTGTATGATGTCATAATGGCGCTACCGCCTGTTGCGTTTTTAAATATAATTCCTTCTTCATCCTTGCCGCGAGCTGACTTCGAAACAATGATGGCATTGTTACGCATTCAGTATGTGATGAAAGAGCTGCGCGATGTTCCTTTGTTCAGCAAAGCGAAGTGCAAATCGTAAGCACGGTTAATGGTTTGTGCAACAACTTAATGTATCAGTCGTTGCACAAAACTTCATGTGTTGCTTGAATCAAATGTATCGATACTGGGATTCCACCTGACGGTGATGTCCCGATGACGAGAATGTGTTTTTACCACAAACCGCGCAATATCTCGCGTGTGATGCTCAAATTATCGCTGCCTGTGTAAATGTAGATTATATTATATCGATGTTGAGCTCATTTCGTCACCGAGGTTTCTGGGGCGTGACGAAAGGTCACGTGATGATATGCTCCGACGATCGACGACGTCACAGGTTTTCGTTTTTTCTTCACACGCGTCATTAAACGCTCTAGTCGTTCCTGAGTTTCAAGTACGCCGCGAAGTCATTCATGCGTGCACTGGCATCTGGAGACGATTGCTGGTGAAGCTTTTTTCAAATTTCCCGCCTAATACCGTGTCTTGGCAGCAATGATGACGTTGTTCCCACGTGCACTTTCGCTTGTTTTGCTGTTACGTCAATCTTTGATCTACTGTACAAAGTTATCCGTGCGCTTTTTCTTGTGCGAACTATGCTCCTTGTTGTGACGTGACAATGGCATAACGTCTGCAATTGATTTCATGTCACGTGACCACAGGTTCCACACGTGATCAAGCGTGACCAGTGGTGTTACGATTTCATCGGTTATGGTTAACTGCGCACAATATTTCAAACCAGGTCTCGGCCAATCAGAATATTGATTCCTGTTCATGCTTCAGTGGCCTTTGAATATATCCTCACAACGTCTTGCTTCTGTCACGTGACCCGATATTCGATAAATATAGAATTTTGATGATGGTGGAACACTGAGCCCCCAACACACGTTGTTCCAAGTCTGTAACCTCTCTGCCAAGTTAGCTGAATTTCAGCTACGACATGCTTTCTCGAGCTCACCCCCACTGTCTCCCCCCCCCTGTGCAGCAACTACTGCAGTCGGATGTACATAAAACACAGCATGGACTCGTCGTTCAAACAACCTGACAAAGCGGAAGGTTGTTTCATGACAGGGTTGTAGTTATTTGTAGAAGCTTCAGCTGATCTCGTCGTCTCGCGCGAATAAAAAGCGTTTACTGATGAAACAGTCGTATCCTTCTCTCATTCTTTCCCGCTGTTGTATGTGATGTAGTTGCTCGGCTATGTGGTAGTGTATGCTCTCGCAGTGTAGCAGCTTGTTGGCTGGCTGGGAAGTGACATCTCTAAATGTGTCGTAGATATGTTGTTTCTTCGGTGATATTATTAAACGTGACGCTATTTCAATCGCTATGCTCTGCATTTTGAGTACAAATAAAATGCCACTAGCATTGTGACGTGTGCAGTTGTAGCAGACGTCGGCACATTAAAGAAAACGTAACGAATTGAAACAATTTGTGTTTAAATTTTTGTAAAGTTGGCTCAGTAGGCGAAGTACATAATTCTAAACATTCGTTAGTGATCGTGAGCACGCTTGTGTTGCGCCTGAAAGCTGCCGAATATTTGCCAGAGACCAATCAATACACTCTGAGAACAACAGCGTGCAAGTGGACAAAAATCCGCATTACGAGATATGAAAAACGCAGATTTTATCCGGTATTGGCGAAGATCCGGATTAAAAAATCCGGATAAACCGAAGATTTTTATAAAGAAAAACCTTAGAAATCATTCGTACCACCAGTTTTATCCGGTTTTGGCGAAGATCCGGTTTAACCGAGGTTTACTGTATATAGGTCTACTCGATAAACGTGTGGTATTGAATCTCTGCTGCAAAAGGACTTTTTCGATAGGCAGTATGTAAGTTGAGTGAGCTGGGATTGAACTCTAAATTTTGCTGCAATCCAACAACGTTTTTTTGCGAAACTGGCTCACATTGCTTATGACAACTTGGTAAGTGCTGAAGCAAATAATATGCAGTTTATTATTTAATCCATTATTTTATTCGGAGTAATTTCCAGCTTGCCTCTTGTTCATGACGATCGAGGGAGAACGATCGTCATTTCCTCCGTGATTCGCTCAAGTCTTTACTTCCGGTCCATCCAATTCCTGGTCACTTGTCATGTCGTGGGCTTCTGGGACTTAACACTGGTGGCGGAATGCCTTGAGCAAGGCACTAAGTTTAGGTTATCTCAATAGTCTGAATTTTTTGTTTTATTTTTTTGTCATATCACCTGTAAGCTTTTGCTTGCAAGTTACAGACTGATGATGCGTAAATTACATGAAGTCGATTTCCTAGTGAACCACTTTGCGAGCATGTTTAGCTGCAATTAAAAGCTCTAGGTTTTCTATAGGCTTTCGAGGAATCAGCTGACTGGGCTCTGCTTTCATCTTTTTGGGACGATTCAAACTTGCATGTATCTGTATTCATGTAACTTCACAGGTAATACAAGGAAGGAAATCGATTTCATGTAACACTACGCAACGTCAGTCCTATCATCTTATTCAAATAGAATCATTTGAGTAAGATGTAAGGACTGACGATGCGTAGTGTTACGTGAAATCGATTTCCTATTAAAAATTTGTGATTGATTCCTTGCTTCTTTCACTTGTGGAGTGAAGTTACTTGT
>JGI24158J21664_10012821_pt1 | contig 11089 bp, 6 predicted proteins | sample Ectturendosymbi3_FD_21664 | JGI IMG/M metagenome (IMG submission 21664)
TTTTTAGACGCTCTTTCGGGCAGTCCTATCGAAATCTGCACAAGTTTTGTAGTTTTCGATGGGGAACAAAAATTTGTCCAAACTGACCCATGGTTACCTGAGGTGTAACAGAATTCCTTCACAAACATCCCTTCTAAGGTAACCTTGAACAATTCGGGCAAAAGGAGTTGGTGCATGTAGGTTCACTGGTGAGCCACGCCAGCAACCTTCGACCGACGCCAGNACGGGAATAGATCACNCGAGTGCAAGACCTGACGACACAAATCNATTTGGCGCGAATGGCTCCTGCTCAGCTCGTGGTTTTGATTGAGAAACAGGCAGGAGAATGTACGACGCCTTCTCAGTCAGAGGAGAGAAATTGGAGCCAGAAAGGGCATGCACCTTGTGCACTTGTGATGAAAGGTCAAAGCATTTTATTGAGGACATGATGAACCTTGTGCTTCTCTTTACAAATTGAAGTTTCTAGAACTCTGGCTTGGCCAAAAAAGGCTTGCTCCTTGTTATGCGTGCACTTGACGTAAAAGGCCAAATCATGTTATTGAGGACATGAACTCTGAGACCAGACAACGCTGTGGAACCTGTCAACCATCAAAACAGAACAAAACGAGGTTCACGTGCCAACTGCCAACGATGGGGAGCACTTGTCTGCATTGATCACTTTCAAGTTTTCTGCAAAGGTTACTCACACCCCTGGAATACTAACCCCGGTTGGTTTCCACCCAGACAGGTGTGGTGACCACGTGGTCCCTAGGCGACAATCACCCGACGTTGTGGTTAGTGTGAGTTTAAGGTGAAAATCAACCGACTTTATGGATAAAGTGAGTTTTTGGTTTCCCTGTTAATGCCTTGACATTGTACAAATTGGCAACTCCACTAACTATATTTTTCACATTTCAATTTGGAGGGGCATGGTACATTGTTTGGGTGGGCTTAGCTCACCAAATCCACCTGTGGCGAGAGGACTGGCCGTATGCGAGACGCGAAAGTCAATAGCAGTGCCACGATCGATCTGACTGCCCAACAATTGTAAAGCATTTGCCCAGTTTGGGCAAGTTTACCTTATGTGCCGGCTTTGCGTAAAAAATTTGCCCATTTTGGGCAAGGTTGATTAATGTGGATGAAAATTGCAATGAAAATAGAAAAATTTCATGTCTCAACATAATTTACTTTTATTGCAGATAGAACCACAAGGTTGAAATGAGGTTCTGTTCGAAATTTCAATCGACCACCAATGACGTCCACGGGGAAATTTTGGGATTTTTCTATACTTTTTTGTTGATTTGTTAAGAGCACCTCCCACATTTTGGTTTGGAAAATTGCTTTTGTTCTTCACCACATAAAAATTTTTCCAAAATCAAAACGTTGTTTTTTTCTGATCGGATGAGCTTGAGAAGACTTGCTAAGATGTATAAAAACCCGCTCGTGCGTCTAAACCTGTCAGTTAGTCCAGCATAAGCCAGTAAACAAAATCTGTCCATTTTGGGCAAGAACAACAACGGTGTTTGTGTTTAGAGTTTACCTGAGCAGGGTTAATGGAAAATACATAAAATATACCTTGTTCAAAATTAACAAACAGTTTCAAATAACCTTGTGTTTTAGTTTGTGGGAGTGGATAAGTAACCAATTAATGCAGAAAATTTGTAAGGCGAAAGTTTGTGCCATAAAATTTTTTCGGACTATTTTGGGGAAATTCCGGCAAAATATCCTTCACACGCCCAAACAATTGTCTGCTCCTACACCTATGACGTTAGAATTACTTAATATGGTGCATGAGACAAACTTCAAGAGCACTATTGCATGTTACAAATCTCGTGAGATTTTCGTGGAAATTTCATTCCTATGGACAAACCTGCCTAGCTAATTTTGTCAAAACATCTGGATCATATGGCATTTTCGCTCAACACGAATTAGGCCTAGTTTTAGATCAGTTGGCATATTTTGTGCAGAAATTGGGCCTGCCAGGCAATCAAAAATCTGGCTACAATGGTTGTGCGACTTGTAGTGCTTGAAATCAATGAAAATAGTTCTTAGACATTAGTTGGCAACCTCTAAAACAGGGGTCACCTGCGTGATACCCGCGGACACTAGGTCGCCCGCAAGGACCAAGTAGGTCGCCGGCGGGACTATTCTAAAAATGACATTAGCATTATCAATGTCTTCACGTTAATGAATATCAATACTGAAATAAATGAAGGTAAACTGACCAAAAATCTTATTTCAGAAATGTTTATCAAACTAGTAGCCCTTCGCATTATTCGGTACACAAGAAGTAGCTCGGAGTTTCATAAGGGTTGGTGACCCTAAAAGGTTTAATTGAAATTTATGACGAAAGAATTTCGAATTGTATTTTTGAAGAAGGCAAACAGAACTTTTTATGCAAATAACGAATTAAATACAGGGTGGCACAAAAAAAACGGTCATCACCAAAAATCTAATAACTTCCACAATTGTATTTAGATTGACACAAAACTTCAGCTGCATTAGGCCAAGCCTGTGTAGCAGACATCTCCAAAGTTTCAAGTCTGTGCTACAAAAACTCTTTGCTTCATTGGCGCTCAAAAAATGTGCTCCAAATGAGCTCCCCGGCGCTGCAGGCACATTTGGATCAGGCGGGCAAAGTTCTCGATGACCATCCCGCATTTCTTTCCCTTGGGATCGCTCTTATTGCTGCTGTGATTGCTGATTTCAGGTCAGGGGTAGTCTGGGGGTTGTTGCCAAACACCCTGTCCTTAAGGTATTCCCACATATAAAAATCTGGGGGGTTCAAGTCCGGTGAATGCGGCGACCACTGCGGTCACACCTGCAGCTGATCAGTCGGTCAGTGAAACGCTGCTGTAGCCATGCCAATGATTCGTTTGAGGAGTGGGGGGGTGGCACCATCCTTCTGGAACAACCGGAGGACCCTGACGGCCCCTCTCTGTCAACCAAGTGCTGTCCAGAACTTGGCAAGCACTTGGACATATCGCTCGGTGTTGATTGTCACAGACCGCTCGTTGTCGTCCTCGAACCAGAATGGTCCAATGATGCCATGGAGATGGCAACCCAGGCAGTGCACTTCACAGTGTAATGGCCTTTGCAGACAGTTCTCAGGGGTTGTGCTACCCCAAAGATGTTGTTCTTAGAGTTCACGTGACCTGACAACAGAAAATGTGCCTCGAGTTCACGTGACCTGACAACAGAAAAATATTTTCTGCCTAAAATATGCCACAACTATAAATATATTTTTCTCAGTAGTCCATGGCATCTCGAAGGTCAAATATGGTAGACGCTTAGAACATTAATTCTACTTGTTAAATCTGAAAAATAAAAAGAATTTATGAATTATTTCAAGAGTTATTCAAGTTTAGGTGATGACCGTTTTTTTTGTGTCACTCTGTACCTCATCGTCCGAGTAAAGATTTCAATACAGAAGTACAGATGTCTGATAGAGTAAAGTAGCTCTCAAGAAAAAACAACTAATGAACTTGGTTTCCACTTTCCATTGCCGTCTGCAGCAACACTAAAAGCGGGAAAGCAGTTAATCGTGGACCTCCAATCACGTTTGCAAAATCAGTTTGTCTTTTTGAACATGTGTGAGTACAATCTTTTAGTCCTTTGATAACAACTCATAAGACTGTGAATTCAACGTCAATAGACAATGGTTTATTGTTTCATATGACTCAGCCAACAAACAGGAGCACTACCTAAAGCCATGTCACTGAGTAAACCAACCACAATAGTGAACACCAGAGCAAATGAAAATGCAATGACGCAATGGTTGATCAGTGTAGACAAAGAGGGGTGCTATGTCATCTAGGATTGGTGAGGGACCACGGCGGTCATCTAGTCAACCAATCCTGTTTTTTAGTTATTGAGAAGTGTTGTAAAACAACATTTGAGTGAAATTAGAACNATTAGGAAAACAAACAAACACAGAACATGGTGAAGAAAATGTACAGATNAAAGAGCATGCCTATGTACGCAAATGAGTGGACAGGCCCGTCGCCCGGATTTAGCAGCAGGGGGGGACAAAAACCAGATGGAGGGGCCAAAAACCAGAGTGGGGGGCCACATTTTTAAAATACAGCATTGGATGTATGCAGCAACCGGGGGACCAAACGTGAAATGAGGGGGAACAGATGTCAAATGGGGAGCCGGCACCACTGCCCCCCCGCTGGCGACGGCCCTGTGAGTGGATCACATTTAATTGAAGGAATTTGTTGTGGTTAATAATATGTTGAAACAAAATAAAAAAAGAGCAAAAACAAATTAATGAGGTGCAGAAGAAAAAAACAAACAAAAAACTATGGAGTGTGCTTTCATGCTGAAAAGAATGGGATGTGCACAGGAAAGAAAAAATGCGAAAAGTAAATGCACACAAAATACACAGACTTACAGAAGGAAAAGAATTTGGTTCTGGATAAGTGAAATGTTGCAAAAGTTCATAATTGTGTACCTTTACCATGTAGGAGGTGTTCCTTCATTTTCCATTTAAAGATAAATGTGGTTGATGACTTACTATCATTTGGTATTGAAGACCACACTTTAGAGCCAACAAACGTGAGGGAACATTTTCCTGAGGAAGAGTTAACGTTAGGTAAAAATGGGTTGTTAAAGGTTGCTAGTCTTGTGGAGTGATAATGAATTGAGCTGATTGGAATGAAAAATTCATCAAAGTGGTTTGGAAGCAGTTTGTTGTGGTAAGAGTGCATGAATTTGCCCACTGATAAAGTATACATTTTGGGAAGGCTTAAGATGTCTAAATGCTGGAAAGGTTCTTCTAGAGATTTCGTGTTGGTTGGTTTCATTGTTTTTATTGCGTTGTTTTGAATCTTAATCAGAAGCTGAATAGTTGCATTTGAAGCACGTCCCCAATTGAGGATTGAGTAATTAAGGTAGTGGTGGATTAATGAGTTATAGACACCTTTCAGAACAGACTGTGTTGTATAATGTTTAAGTTTAGTTAGAACTCCACAAGCTCTTATTAGTTGAGTTTTCACCTTGTGTACATGAAGTTTCCAGCTTAACTTATTGTCAAGAAGCACATCTAGGTATTTGAGTTTATGGTCAGGGGAAATGCAGTGATTATTTATAATGACTTTAAATGAAGTAGGAGGGTTTTTGAGAATTTAGTAGCATAAAATTAGTCTTACTGCAGTTAAAAGAAAGTTTGTTGGCTCTTAGCCAGTTGTGCATTTTACACAGTTCAAGGTTAACAGTTGTCTGAAGAACATTAAAACAAGAGTTTGACATGTGAAGATTAATATCATCAGCAAATAAAGTAGTGTGAAATAAAGAAGCTTTTGCAATATCGTTGATGTAAACAAGGAAAAGCAAAGGTGAAATAACACTACCCTGAGGGACTCCGCAAGATATCCTTTTGTATGAAGATTTAAGATGTTACATTTATTCACATTTCAAGAATGGGAAGTGAAGTTGTAAGCCGCCAAAGACTTGTTTAATTAGGCTTTGAATGATTCTATTCGCAATTTTATTCTTTATAAATGTCCAAGTCAGAACTTTTTCCTTACGTCGTCCAGATAACGTGCGGTAAAAACTGCATGGCATTCTATCTTGATAGCATAAGTTTCAATTTTATACGAATAAGCAAAAAAATTAGACTATCAGAAAGTAGCGATTACTTTCTACAAGCAATTCAGTCAGAAACATGCTACTGAATCAGGTGCATTTGCTATGTAAACATTTGAGGATAACTTCATGAATCCAATGTCTTTGGTTGGAGCAATGATGTAATGATCACAAATTTATGTGTTCTCACGCTTAGTTACCAGATGCAGCTAGGACAACAAAAGGGAGCAACAGGCCAATTAAACCCGAAATTTTCTAAAACACGTTTGGTTTTAAGTACAACAGCAAGTTACAATCGTTTTATGACACGGCCACAAAGTAATATTTGATTGTCACTAAAAGTCACTTCGGATTTTCACTCAAAGGCTACTGGCACTACGTGCAACCGGGTAACGAGAAAAATTTCTGCTTCCGCAAACGAACTGCTGTGTTATCGGGATTTGCATACTGGTCTAGTTGTTCTGCATTTGAACAATGATTCCCGACCGGGGTGCTGTGAGGTAGCTCACTATATTTTTCAATATGTTATCAAAAAATACATTCTCAAAATACCATCAAACCTCAAAGCAAATTGGTATAGGTTCGCTACTGGGTGTCAGCAAATTACGTTTCCCTTCTGCAGAGCCCCGCAACCCTAAACACTGGATTAGCACATGCCAGGTAGTCAGGCCTGCGATCACAAATTTACCAACTGCTCGGCACTTGGAATAGTCCAAACATTGAACCTAAATCACTTAGACTCTCTGGGCTCCTGCTCTGTAATGTCGTTGAAACTTTCACTCCCAGGATGTTTTCGAACGCTCTTGACATGTTCATATTTTCAGAAAAACATTTATCATTAAATCAACGTGTATTTCAATGTTACGTTGGTTTCAATGAAAAAGCATATCTAAACTACAGTACTGGCAGTTGTAGTTGGTCCTACAACCTCATATCCTCATCTGATGCTAACGTATGCGATTTGTTCAGGTGCTGTTTGATTTTTTCCCTCGACATTTTCTGCTATTTGAAGTGAAATACATTGTTCAACACGTCTTCGACTCTGAGGTGTTAAATGCTAAATCTTCAGCATCATCTTCGCCAACAGCCAACCAGGTTTGCGCTAAATGTAAGTGCCGTGGAGCTCAAACAAACGATGGAGTTTACAGACTTTTCTGACTGCATCCTCCGCTTGCGGACATTACCAAGTCGAGCCTGAACACGAGTCCACTTTCGTAATTGTAAAATGGATCATTGTATTCTAGACGCGGACAGGAAATTTGTCGACGCATGGTGCATTAGGTTGGATATGGTTACTGACGTAACAACGTTATCGCGACTTCCTGATATTGAGAACAACGTTAAGTCACCTTGATACGACAGCGCTTACGACACGTTCGAATAAATTGAAAACAACTTTGCTCACGAGAGGTAGCGCTACGGCAAAATGTGCGAAATGCACCATGGCACCGATGTTACACAGGAACAACGGATCGCCTCAAACATTCACGGCATTTTACCAAAGAAATTGGAAAACCAGGTAATGCAGCTGCCAAAGATGCATAGCTGAAATTTTTTGTTCATTGATCGAAAGCGACGTCTGTACTGATAGCTCAATTTTCTTAGGCATGGTAGCGTCAAGAAATTGCTTTGTTAACACTTTTTTTAAAAGCAACCAGCGCTGTCTTTGCTTACGTTTCGGCCAACACATTTATTTGGGCTATCCACGATGTTATACCTTTTCTATAGGCATTGGTCAGCTCTGAACAACGCGCACAAAACACTAACATAGGTTACATTTATCAGCAAAAAAACACGCGTTGCTAGTGGCTAACAAACGCTTACGAAATGAAAATTTTAAGTGAGTCCTTTTGCTCCCAGCTTAAAAATGATATGTAGGGGAAGATCTTGAAAGGCTTTACGTTTTTTGTAAAACAAATGAAGCTCAGATACGCGTTCAAAGAAGACCTGAAGGCAGAACCGTCGCCAGAACGTTTTTAATAGGGGGGGTTTGTGTTTCTGCGGAGGGGCTTTGGGTTTGTGCGGGGGGGGGCTTGACACTAAAAATCGACAAAAACTCAAGTGATTTGTAGTGTCTCATATTTCAATTTGGGGTGGCTTGAAGCTTTGTTCGGGGGTTGAGACCCCAAAAACCCCCCGCGGCGACGGGACTGCTTGAAGGTATCAATATTTTACAGATATTTTTTGTAAACAAGGTGAAAGAAATGCGTTTATTTCTGGATACAATTACCTACGGTAGAATCGCAATAGCAAGCTTGCTGCATAATCATCCTTTTCAATGCACTGGATTTCCATATATATAGTTCTAATTTTCGATTTTCGCCCAGCACGAGTCAACAGCGAGATTTAGAAAGAACTGGATTTCGCTTAATTATAATCGAATCTGTTATCCAAAGATCAAAACCTGCAATCAGAGCCTTGTCCAAATCTTAACATCACCAGCTGGGAGACAGTTCCAAATGGAATTAGATTGTGTTCTTTTTATAGCTGTTTTTTTGTGACACCTGACGTCTCCATAAGTGCATCCATAGGAATTGTTTTGAACGATACTGCACACTTTAGCAACCGCATATGGTGTGGTTGTACTAACAATTTACCCACTACTAAAAATCAGCTGTAACCTATAATTTAACCGTAAAACATTACAAGTGTCGCTCGATGTTTTCACCCAATTTCATCTCACCAATTATCAAAATGAAGAAAAAGAGATACTTGAAACTGTGCATAGTAAAAAAAAATTCGTGTTAAAATGTTATCAGCCATTAAACGCAGATACGCTACTGATGGCGAAAAGCGCGTTTTGGTTAGGTGATAAACCGTTGTAGCCAACTGCTGTTGTTTGACCAAATATTAATTTTCTTGTATATTTCGAACAACTAGGTGTGCCAAATGATTTTTGCATCAACTCAAAAACGAAATACAACTGCGTTTAAAACCGACTGCATTTGATCACGAACCCAACTGTGAATCATTTTTCGTTCCGGTCGAACAGGAAACCTTTCAGGCTACAAACGTCCTGCTCAGAAGTCAAACGAGGGCCGTACCGCCTTATCTACAACTTTATGCACAATTATAAATCAAGTTAGGGTAATGCAGTAATTGCCATTAATTCAAAAATTGATTATATTCGATGTTTTCATGTTTACTTTAATACAAAAACGTTTTTGTGCAAGATATTTACAGCCAGGCATGCTGATAGCCTAATTGAAGTTAATATAGCACGGTCAATCTTTTTCGTTTTTCAAATTTCGTGGTTTTGTGGGATAAAGCGAATATACAATATGGGCATTAGCGTGCCTGACGTCATTTAACTGTCTTTGTCATTTTCGGATGGGAAGCGCTCGGTGATCGGCGACAGCCCGTAGTAGGTCAAGTGACGCTTGTAATGAACGGATTTCCGAAACTGGGAATCAGTCGAGTGCAACCAGTCGAAAATTGCAATCTCTCCAAAGCATTCGTTGAACCTGTGAGAGAATATGTGGTATAAAGAAATAATGTATTTATCTCAGATAATATATTTTAAGCACTTCATCACTTAAATAAAATCGATTAGAACACTGAGCTAAACCCCAGAAAAAATTTTGAATTTCAATTAGGGCTTTTTCAAACAAACCAATTTACGGTGTTTGTGGATAAAAACCTTTTTTGAAACGTTTGGATTTTTATGGCTTTACAACATACCTCATGTGATGGTAGTCGTGATATTGAGGAGAGGGGAGAAATGGAAGATGATATCCGGAGTGGACCACCACTGTTGCCATTTGACCCATGAAAATCCTTATCCATACCAGGCTGAGGTGAGTTCCAAAAATCATCGGTGGTATGAAATAAGGCATGAACTTGGTAAACTGCAAAATGAAAACATTTAGATGAATCGGTGCGGAAATAGTTTAGATCATTACTTATTAAGAGGAAAACGTATGTTTAGGACAGCGTTGTTTTCTGCATCTCTCGGACATTCAAGCTAAGTGTATTACTTTTTGATCAGTTTGGATGATTGTTAAATTAATTATTATTTAAGTTAAACTGCGAAGATTTCACTGTTTTGTTGGAGAAGCGTGTTTGCTAGACAAAAAATCTTAAATTCCGAATCATTTCTGCTGCCAGTATTATCGTCTGCAAAGTTGTCTACGTAACCCACAATCATTCAAAACAGTGGTTGCCAACCGAGGGAACCTGCATTTTCTGGGATACGAGAAATGTAAGGTAGGGGTACGGGTTATGATGCCTAGAAATCGTGTTAAAGATTTCACTTTTAACATCAAGTGAGTGCGTTTCTTGCCAGCAGTGCAAACAACCTTTGCAATACGCTTTGATACTCAATAGGCCAGTGCACGCTTTGTTAAGTCGCGAACATGCAGAGCGTAAGTGAATAACGTGGCGCTAACGCGTGCATGGCGCGTGTAACCTCGTACTTTTTGAATACGAGGTGGTATGTGATTGGCAGTTTCATGCAAAGAAAACCTTGTACGTGCTTATCAATCAATAAAATGCAGCAAAAGAGCCATTGATATGTTACGGTAGATATACTTTGCGGTGAGATATATCGACAGCCTTCGATTTGTGGTACTACTGTACAGTTATAACTGAAAAGATTATATGACAACTTTACTCAAGGTCGCAGCAGTTTGCTTTGAATTTGGGCGAACTATTAGCCGCTTGCAGTGGTCAACAACGTATGTAGTTTTTTGATACTTCTCTTAGCTCCACAAGCGAACTATAACGAACCACTCTACTGCAGTTAATGCACACGTTGCAGACTTTATTCGAATTTCAGAATACGTGCAACTGAAACGTGATTAACAAATATATTATGGAACGCAGCCTTGTTCTGCCATTAAGCGGAAAGACTTCATGAGTTAGATGCGCAAATAACCACCATCTGTACCTTTTCAGTTGATGCCATGCGAAGTAATGCTCAGCAGTGTCCCAAACCTCTGATAAACCGAACCATAAGAGTGGCGTAACAGTCACAAAGATATGTGGATCAAAACAACAACCAGCTCTGACAATTAATCAGGGCTTGATCCGCAAATCATGCAATTCAGCGAAGATTACAGCTTCGCTGAAACTTATTCTGTTTCACCCTTCCATTCATTTAATTTTTTTCATCATGAGTGGCGGAGTCAGTGTTTGTTTATATTTTATAGACAAATCATTACATTTTAGTTTACACATAAAAGCAATCGAAATCGTTTCTTGTGAGTAGAATTTCACACACACAATTCAGAACTTATCAATAGAGGAACTTTGGCACACTTCAAATTGCAGTTTTTCAAGGCTTGATGTATTTCGTAATTGTTTTCGTGGCGTGCACTCCTGCAGGTCTAAAAATCTTATGGCAAATGCAAGGTGCCGCAGAGAATTGATGAAAGAAAAACGTTGGTAAACTATGATTTGAAAGGAGGATTCTCCATTCAAAGTTATTGTCCATTAGTTCTGTACTCCGCTTTATTTCGTTCAAAAGGATGCTTCTGGTGGTTTGTGGTAACCCTACAGCTTCATGACCTGCACAGGACAG
>JGI24158J21664_10012822_pt1 | contig 11088 bp, 6 predicted proteins | sample Ectturendosymbi3_FD_21664 | JGI IMG/M metagenome (IMG submission 21664)
TACCGTACTTACTACTCATGTTATTTATTTTCAGCATTACTTGTAATATTTTTCTCCATTACCAGAAAACAAAATGGGGTCGCGTGTAAACGCTGATTACAGTTTCGTTTAAAATGGGGTCGCTTCTTAAAAAGGTTGGGGACCACTGCAGTAGTCCCCGCTTTTTAAGTCCAGAATTGTCCGGTCCGGAATTACTCCATTTATTCCTGTAATAAAAAAACAGCTTTATAAGCCCCAAACCCCGCTTAAGTAGCCCAATTTTGGAACACATTTGCTTAAAATTGCGTGAAAACCGTCGCAGCCCACACGTCTTTGTCTTGCTTTCGACGGTTTCATACTTTACGCTGCTGACCTAGTTCGTAATTCAACTGTTTCGACGGTCAACAGCAATTTCAGATACTTCTGCTGGCTCCACACCAAGACAGGATGACCAAGGAAGGTTGGAGATGTAGTCACTCCACCTAGTCCTTGGACGACCTCTGGGCCGCTTTCGCTTGGATTTAGTCAGCAACGATCCAGCTTGGTGCCGCAGCACCCACACTAAGAAGCTAGATGTTGCGTTAAACGATGCGCTGCACATTATCTCTGGGTGCCGGAAACGGACCCGTAAGGAGCTTTTACCAGTACTTCCGGACATTCCAACGGCCGACCTGCGTAGAGAACATTCCACTTTCAAGCTGGAGCTCCAGGCACAACTGAATACTAGGTCTGTGTTGAAGTTATTCAACTACGTTTTCAAGTGGTCATGCAGACATCATGTGTTATTGAAAAGTCTGCAAATGAACAGCTCGTGACCAGATGATAAACTCTCCGTTTCGGTAGATAGCCATCTGCCCATTATTATTTTTTTTGTAAAACACAGGTGGAGCGCGTTCACCTGGCATGATTTGTCTTGTGACGATTACCTGCAACCCGACGTTCCTATTGAAAAGGTATAGTTGGACTAAAGTTGGACCGTCGCCAAGTCTTCACATGTTGGGAATGTGCATTTCCAGTAGTTCTGCAGAGTAGAACTTTACTAGATTATTTATTAGATTCTTGTCGGGATTGTGAAATGTTTGTCCTAGCTGCCCACGTCTTCATCATTTAAGAAGGGTTGCATTTTGCAGGGTTTGGTCCACTAATAAATTAAAGGTTAAATTTCTTTGCATCGTAACTGCGGGGAACGATTGCACCGACGACGAGAAGCCAATTTCTTTTGTTTCAATGCGTCTCTGGTAACAACTCGCGTAAACGATCGCAGTTGAGTGTTCAGTTTATTGGTATGACCACACAATACTAAAGGTTTCGCTGCAAAAACAGTATATGGCTTACATATCGAGGTTCCCGAAGTTTGACTCTCTTCCCACCTAGATTTTTTTTCGGTCACAGACCAAAATATTTTTGAAATGACCGAAAAAAATTGGTCATTTCGGTCAGGATGTTTAAAAATAAAAGGTTAATGAAGCTGTATTTAAACCCGCCGTAATTATAAAACATATTTTGGGTTAATGAACCCAAAATATATATTTTTTTATTTACGGCGTGTTTAAATACAACTGTGAGACAAATTACCGAAATGTTTCAGGGACCAATTTGTCTCAGCAAAAGTGACCGATGTGTCTTAGTGCAAAAAAAAAACAGTTTCTCATTAGGTGTCTGCAAAGTTTGTTAAAAAAACGGAACGTGATCTTGGTGCTTTTGGTCGATTGAGGTGCAGTTTAGCGCGATGCCCAAGTGGTTTGGATATAGCCAGGGTGGAAGAAGTTGACTCTTTTTAAGGTTCAGGATGAGGTACTCCAGATTTTTGTCAAGTTAAAACAATGTTGCGATGGCTTTTGAAGTGCCCATTACCTCGCACCATAGCTTAAAACAGCAAAGAGATTTAGAGGCCACAGATAGTATAAGATGTACTGTATTTTGTTCAGGCCCTATGGCAGGTAGATGAGAGTTCAGCGGTCAGCGTAACCTAACCTCAAAGATGTTTTAGCTGGTATGTCAAAGATGTTGAACAAGGACACTTCGAATTCCCAGCCATGTGGAACGTGATTTATCTATTTATGCATTGTTTGCGTCATCACACAGGTAAGCATAGAACATGATTACATCTCTTATTTTGTTCAGGAGAACCAAACCACTTTTCTCCGTTTTATGTATTCCTTTAAATATGTCTCAAGGTCTTGTCGCCAAACGGGTTGATCATTAACACTGCATGAGCGCTGATACAGTACCCACAAAGGCAGCACTCATTTTTCAAAGTCTTGTTCATTATGGTTGATTACCAGTCAGGTTTATCTGTGGCGTTCAGTTGCATTTGTTTGCTCTTTGGGACAACCCTTTTAAACTATTACTTGGTAATATCCGTCATTTCAAAATTTTAAAAAGTTTGAGTGTAAAACGTCAGGGGTAATCGCTTCAAGAAATTCCGTTTTAAGAGATTTCAAAGAGAGCCCAGGCAAGAGTTAGCGTCACTGAGTTGTCCAGTCATCGGTAGATCACACATCGCATCCTCTAGTGAGATAACAAGGACAAGCGTGGCTAATACGTTGAAGCCACCGGAGTGGAATAAAATACCACCAACCCGTCGATTCCCCATATCTAGACTGATTGCCTCGTATGGCTGAAGAACTCGGTCTACCCTTATTATGACTGTTGAAGTGTTCGGTCTACCAATATTAAACCCTTATAAAAACGGATCAATAGCTGGATGCCTGTCAGGCGTCACCTTCCTGTGCCAGAATGGACTTCGGAATACTGATGCTATAAGGGCATCCAGCTTTTGCAAAATGCAGAACTCCCGAACTGTAGTCTGCAGCTCATCACCAACTGCAGTATGGCGGCATTCCCATAATTTGAAAGGAATGACAGTACTTGAAGTGGAAAACTTTTCGTGTAGTTCCCGTTTTTGTGTGACTTTGATTAGATTTTGAGCCAGCTACTTTATTGCTGGTGTCTCAGTATGAAGGCATTTCATGAACAGTTTCGTTTGGCAATGTTATGCTACAAATCGTTTAACATCTTTGTCGAAAGACCTCACGGGTTTCAACTTTTTTCGACCTGCACTGTTCAGAGATGCAGCCCAGCATTGTTATGCTAATTAGGAAGGTTTTCAACAAGTGTGTCATACTGTGCTTTCGGATGTACAGTATTTCTGAGACTGCAGAGGTGGTAGTATGCCAGATCATTTTCGGTAGGTGTACCAGTACTGGGATCAAGTGAAGTAAGTGTAAATTTTGTTCAAACAGTTTGAAAGGTCATTAGGTGAAAGCAGTTGCTGGGTATGTCGTCACTGAATTATGCAGTTGTAATGTGCTTACTATGTGAATCGCTGCTGTTTAATTAATTGTGTCAGCATCCATATAAATTTATGTTAGCCTTATCTATTAAATTGTAATAAAGAAACCTGTTTTTTGATAAAACCATGCAGGTAAAATACCATTTTTTGTGGAAAAGAAAAACCCGATTTACCTGAAACTTGTCATGTGTGGGTATAACTAATAAATTTTCAATAGGAAATTGGTCTCCGATGGGGACATGGAATGCCTGCTTTTGTCCTGTAGGTGGATAGATTTAAAACGAAGAAAATCGTAGTTTCAACAAGAAGTTAGAGGTCCAGCGAAGTGCCTCACGACTGTTATTGGGGAATATCCTGACTTATGTTTTTGGATATTTACGATTGGATCTTGTGGCCAAAGCAATGCGTTTTGAAATGATTTATTGGTATTGTAAGGTATGGCACACAAAACGTAATGTCATTTGTCATTAGGGTGGATCCTATTGAAAGGAAAGCTGAAGAAATATTGTTTAACACAGTGGTTCTCAACCGGGAGCCACTTGGCTCAGTAAGGGAGGAATTTTTAATCCCTGGGAGGAAATTTGCTCCAGGGAGTAATCGGGGAGGAAAAGTTGTGGAAAAAAACCTTAACTATTTATTCCTGTTAGTTTATTCAACACATAAAAAATGCACAGCAAGGTTGGTATAGATGGGATTGTCTTGAGTACGCAAGCACAAGCTGCTCTATCATAATCGTTTGAACTACTTGTTTCAGTCCACTGCTAGGGCGCACAATACCACAGGGCAGGTGTTGAGCGGCTAATCGATGATCTCATCATTCAGAACCGCCCGGCCGTGCAATCCATGGGAGGTCGATGGATTGGACATTGGAAGACAACGACAAGCCGCAGAGGGGCCGTACCCCACTTGTACAAGCAGGAGCGGAAACGTCCGATACCGGTGCGGAGGCGGTTGAGCCGGATCCACGCTGTCAGTGGCTCAGCCAAGAATTTGTCCAAGGGGATCAATCACCTGATGTCAGTCCGATTGTTCCTTTCGCTTTTTTCAAAACAATTGAAAATTGGCATGAAGCACCAGCGAAAATCTTTTTGTTTCAAATTTGCTTCGGAGGAGGCCATGGCCTCTACGGCCTCCCAGGAGGGTGTTTCGGGGATGAAAGTACGGAGTCTCGTAGTGCATCCCAACTTTTCTGCATTTCACCGCACTTCTGTTATTGTCGAACTGATGAGTTGTTGAGCAGCGGGTAAAAATGGGTGTCTCGATTTGAGATGCCGTGCATTCCCACTCGATTGAGACGGGTGAGTGCTGAGTGGAGCAGATGTCAAGGCTCCATAGACGGCGTGCTGGAGACCGTGTGGCTCCATTGCGACGAAGCTCAGCATGTTGGATGCCTGCGAGGATAGGAAGATTGTCCAATGGTGTAGGACGCAGGCATCCAGTCACAGTTCGCAAGGCGTCGTTGATGGCAGGTCATTGAGGCGGATGTGAGCACTGCGGCACCAGCCAGGAGTGTAGTACTCTACTGTCGAATGGACAAGGTCTGAGGTGACTGTTCGCAACGTTGTTGCTCCAGCACCCCAGTCCGAGCCAGCAAGCCGCCTCAAGAGTGCAACGCATTGTGTCAACTTTTTGCGAAGTGACTCGCGGTGTCGGGGGTCCGTGAGTGTCCTGTCCAACATTCCTCCGAGGTAGTTGGACTCGGGGCAAAAGGGCAGGGTTTCGTTATTGCAGTTGACTTCAGCTCACGTATAGCTACCTTGTTGTTGAGGTAAAAGACTACCAACACTGATTTTGTATAGTACTGAGCTTTAACTTGCAGGTCTGGTGGTATTCACCTACGGTTGCCATGTCTTTGCTTTGCACCCGTCCACTGTTTGTCAGTCGCCATCAGCGTGTATGATTGCTAGGTTGTCAGCGTATGCACACTTTCTGGAGACGGTGGTTGGCAGGTCAGAGATGTAGAAAGGGGGGAGAAGGGGTGCCAGGACGGATCCGTGTGGGACGCCATTCTCGAGGGGTCGTAGCGTTTGGCGTTGCTGGTGGTAAGGGTGAACCCGCGATTACCAACCAGTTCCATGATCAAGCGGACCATGCACCTGTCAGGTAGCAATCACAGTAACTTTCCGGTACAAGCTGCTTTAACTGCAGTGACTGATATTATAAAAGAGCCTGTCTGGTTCATAATCCTCTGTTGTTTCTTCACAGTACAGGTAGGGCGAAATTTTTGCAATTATCATTTGTAATCTTTGCTGGGGAGGAATTGACAGAGATTGGGTTTGTAAGGGAGGAATGTAAAAAAAACTTGAGAACCACTGGTCTAACATCAAAGTGGTTGATTCTTTTACCAGAAAGAGCTCCTTCTTGTAGATACTGCTCATGTGGATACTGATGTTAAGTTTGCTATCAGGAAACAGCCTGACTGACAGACCGCGTCACTTCCCGTTGAAAATAATTTCGCGCGACTGCGGGTTCAGGAAGCTTGTCATAGGAACTTACTTGTTCCGATTTTTGGTAGTAACGCTATGGTTACAGATATTGGCAGTGGCATGGTGTACTGTCCCAAGTATGGAGTTGAGATGCTGAAACGACTTTCGCCAGTTGCACGCAAGTACTTTTGAAAGATAAAGTCAACACGAATGAAACGTCTTTGATGTTTGGTATAACTTTTATAACACTCCCAATGCCATCATTCCGCAATAAAAATGGTGGATTTGGTTGTTTACAAAGTGGATAAGTTGGCCAATATACTTTCGGAATGCTTTGGTCGCTGCCTTGTTTTTGTAAGCAAGAGATCATGAATTTTACAATATGTTAAATGTTTCACCAATGAGTGGGTATCCGAACACCTAGAGAAACCACAAAGCATGGCAGGCATGTCTCTTTCGCTGTTGTCGGTGCTAGTTTACCGTATTGGTTTCTAAAAATATTAGATCTTATCATTCGCGCCATGAATACAGTATATATATGGTGTAGTAGTTACCGGATGCAAATTTGTTGAGATCTAGCATCCTGTGCTTGTTGTATGTCATTGTCAAAGATCAACTGCACGTAAACGTGTGCCCTAAATTTGATTATTTCAGCTTGAAAGAGGAAGAGTTAGTTGACTTTGCTTACGCCAGATAGACCAAGCCCTGCCGAAAAACGTTGATCTTTTAAATGTGGCATCATTTCTGATGAGAATCGGCCCTCGCCTTCACTTCAGGGTAGGTGCTGTTAGGATCTCCTCGTGAGTGAAGAAGACTAACCGCCACTGGCAAGCGAATAAATAATGATTCCATCATTTCAAAGTTGTTTTCTTTCTGGTATTTGGTTTACGACAAATGAAGTCACCTAACGAAAACATGCTGTTTGATCATTTTCACTCCAAAAAAGTGGTGACCACTTGTGAAAACTTTGCCTTGACCAAGTTTTTTGTTGGATAATTGGAGTCAGCGTCATTTCAAGGGAGCTTGTTGCAGTGATTGGCGCGCTATCCTGTGCCATTCATATATGTCATGAAGTCGCAATCTTTGAATATGTGCAGTGGGTTTACCAGAATATTTTCTGCAACAGCCACGGGCGGTCGCAAAAAATATTTAGAGTAAAAAACAACTTGCATTATTTTTCGGGAGTCCTAACCGTTGGACAACTTATGTTTTTGTACCAGAACAAACGCATGTTTTTTCAGGTAGTGAAATGAAAGATACGTCAACTTTGTTTTGACTTTTCAATTTATTGTTTGCTTTATGAAGTTTCTTTTCCTATTTATTTTTCGAACGCTCCTAATTCATAGCCGAGCGATCACTCGCTGACAATCGAACGTGTGCTCAGCTTCGAAAATCCCCTATACTTTTTGACTTGCGTTTAGCCTATCGTTTGATGTTGTAAATAGGTTTATCTTAAATTGCCAAGTGCTTAATATATCTTAACTAAATCACAGCTCCACCTAGGATGTGCTTCAGAATAGTTGCATGTCTGATGTAACCATACAGTAAGGATGCGGTAACACAAGGTAAACTTTTTTATTCGTGCAGGGAGACACTACATGAATGTGTCCGTGTCAGTTTTGAAAGGAAGTGTTGAAGAATCTAGTGGCAATGTTGCTCTCCGGAATAAGCTTTTTGCAGGTATTGCTGGGATTCAGCTTGTATTGCATTTAGGTTATGTTGGTATTTTAATGTATAAATATGATCGGGTAAACAGATCGGAAGTCATGGGCGTCGGAAGGGGGGACAGAGGGACTTACCTGGATTTTGAAAATTGATATTTTGCTGTTAACCTCGACTTGGTAAAATGAAATTTCACCACTGTTGACTCCCCTGGAAAAATCCTTCCGACACCCATGTCGAAAATACATGATACTGTCAGCCGATATTTCGTTATAATTTCGCACAGGAGTTTTAAAAATTTCGTTGTCGCTAAATGAATAGTGTAACAATTCCTTCTGCGTTATGAAGAAGCATGACAGTGTGTCACCGCTTATCTTATGTACTCTTGGCTGAAGAAGCTTTTATTTTTTTTGTGAATTAACGTACAATGTTTTAACTGCTCTGCATGCTGTAGTAAATGAAATAGCCTTGACAGATTAGATTCACTACATTCATTTATTTGTTGCTCCGTGTTGGCAAAATCGTTGCTGCGATCTCAAAACCACTTGCTACAAGAGATAAAACAATAAATAGGACCTTTAGTTTTAGTATTTCAATATAATATTTGCTTTTTTTGAAGCATTTCACCAATAAGAAAATGCAATTTTCACAGTTTAGTACATTCCGTTTCAGAGACATTAGCTGTTGCCAAGGTCGTAGGTGATGACCTTTGTTACATCTTATTTCAATGACAAAACTTTACACCTTTTAAATCTTGCACCTTACTACGCTCTGTGTCATTAACCTCAATCTTCCACTGGAACAGTTTGTGACTAATGAGACAATTTTTTAATACTCTAATACATTTTTCAAAAAAACAAAAATTACAGTCCGAAAAGTAGTTATTTATTCAGTATAGAGACATGCAGAAAAATGAAAGACAAATAATATTGAAATGCTGTCAACTTGTGAATTCAAAATTTGTTTTTCAAATGTTTGAAATTTGTTAAAATTATTTGCTCTGTTCATTGATTCCTATTTGTGTTAGGCGATAATAGAGTTTTTCGTATGGGAGAGTCTGCGCACATCAAACTGCATGCTGGAACAACACTACTGATATACGGTCGCGGATTTGTGCCCTTGACAATGGGCTACTGGTTGTCAGATTCCTTGTTCAGTCACTTCGATCCTCTGCTGGCGATTTACACAATTTGGTACTTCGTCAAAGGTAAGACCACGAAGCACACTCCGTCTATCACGCAAGGTCATGTTGTTGCACCTGTTAGCATCTTATCTGTCTGTGGTGGGTTATTCTCTCAATCTTCGCGCTGCTGACATGTTTCTACCCACACCGCATTGTTGTGTCTGTAGCCAGATGAATTACGGAACGTTTACTCCATGAACGAGCCTCCCACAGCTCGTTGAGTAGTTCTAGCGAAATGTTTGACACCCAACTTTATTGATCGCGCAGGTATCGTTATGTCGAACATGTGGCTGTGGCAGTGGATTCAGAACGCGTTTACATACCTTTGGGATATCTCGTACAATGGAGTGAATCGTATGTATGAACACGGGCTATACATTGCTTCTCACCTGCCAGAAATATTCCAAAATTTTGCGAACTGGCTGTCCGAAACCCTCTCTGATGCATGGCAGCGTATCACTTCTTTGTTTTTGTAGTTTCACATTGATGTTTTTAACTGTGAGTACGGTACTATCGCATCTTGTCATGCAACACAAAACGCGTCTCTGAGAAACCGAATATATATATTCGAAGGAAAAACTTTTGCACTTCTGGGTTTCTCACCAGACACCCCTTCCCCAACAGTGATACAAAAGCGTAACATGCCGCTTCACCGGATCAACAATCAAGTAAGAAAATGTTTGGTCGTGGAGGTCGGTTCCGGGGTAAAACACGTGTCCTTTTTCATCCTGAAAAGCAATTTGTATCAAACTTGTTGCTGCTAATAACGAAGACTCGATAGGGACAGTGAGAATTGCAGTAGTTGCCTCAAGCCAGAATTGACGAAGCTTAACCAACTACCAATGCAAAAGAAGTAAAAGCTGTATTGCAGACGTTTCCGTAATTACGATCAACAGCGAACTTCCCGCACGCTTTTGCTAGTAGTAGGAAAGTGGAGCGGTGAAAAACGCGGAAACTGACACCAGCGACATATTGAACAAGGCTAAACGTACACAAAGGCACAGTCCTAACTGCGCTGGAAGTCGTTTATTAACGGCATAGGTAAAAGAAATCAACAAGCGTAGAAAAATAGTGAGTTAACCACTGGTTCATAAATTGATCATGTAATTGTAGCTTCAAATTAAGAAACCTATGCATGCATTAAGAATTTCAAACGGTCAGTTTGCTGAATCCATTCAACACACTGATTTCCAGTATTGATCTGAAAACCGATTAAGACTTAGGAACTCTCAAGACGAAACGAGTTGCGTCGAGAACTGTATTTCAATGCGTGTTTTAAAGCCATTTGCTCATTTTCGGTGAGCCCTTTTCTACGTTATCTGTATGCGTCTGATCGTGTGATAATCGGATAATCGTGCAGTTTCGTGTGGTGTAATTATCACTGTGCGTGTTACATTAGTCGGACAGCATATTCCCAATTCTGAAAATAAGCAATGAGATACCTTTGCTTGTACTTTATACACTTTCGATGCCACCTCGAGTTCTTTGGTGCCCGCTTTTTTTTGCACGCTGCAAAGGAAATGGTGTCAGGTGTTGGCTTTTACCGTTATGATCGTGCAGGAACATTAAATTGCACACAACTTACCAAACAAGATCTTTGTACAACGACTTGGTGACGTCCAGGTAGGGTTGAAGATTATCTTCGTACTGACAAATAGGACCTCCAACCACAAGGTGTGTGAATAACTTGAAAAGAAGCTCGGAACGTTCATCATCGTTGTAGGCTTCGAAGTTGTCCGAGTCTTCAATCAGCAGCATCTGCAACGTGTTGAGTGAAAAAAACACGAGGCTCTCGGCTATTTTTGTTTTATTAAAAGGTGCGGCAGAACATGGGATAAATCAAGCAAGAAGTGAAATAGAAGCACAAAAATTTAAAAGCAGTTTCCTTCAGAATTGCATAGTGCGGTTAGACCAGGGGTCGGGTAACTTTTAAAAAAAAAGAGCCTTCATCTTGTCAGATATTACCAGTGAGCCACAAAATGTTGTTACCGTTTTATTTGTCATGCGACTTCATAGGGACATGGGCTTATTTAACTTAAATCTAATGATAATCAAATGCATATTAAAATTCCGGAGTTTTTTCAAACCCAGAGGGAGTCACTTTAGAGGAGCTAAAGAGCCGCAGGTTGCCAACCACTGGGTTAGACGGAAGGTCGACAAAAACCGTTATTGTGGAATGGTTGGCCGCAAGGACCGAGTTTGCTAAGAAACTTTGGTGGAGACAATCCTTATTGTTTGCGTTTTGATGACGTCACCATGTTCACTCAACTGTAGTACGACCTTTTTGTAAAATTGGCAAAATGGGGGGCACATTATGGAATTGATATAATTTGGTGACCATGGCACTCCTGGCTACGTCCATGGTGGCGATGTAGCCACTAGTAGTTTATACAAGTATACAATGGTGCTATATCTAGATATCTAGCACTTGGCACTGTATTTAATATGAAAACACGATAATTCTAAGAGTTGGGCTGAAATAGACACAATTATGCTCAACAATTGTGGTAAGTACCGTATTATCTAGCTAATAAGCCGATTTT
>JGI24158J21664_10012823_pt1 | contig 11088 bp, 9 predicted proteins | sample Ectturendosymbi3_FD_21664 | JGI IMG/M metagenome (IMG submission 21664)
ATTGAAAATGCCTAATTGGTTGCTGTATGCAACGCAACTTTGCCATGACGTTTTTATTAAAGGTTTGACCAACACTTGTTCCAGAGACAGTGTCTGAATTGACTTAAATTAAGGTTCACCAACATTGGAACCACGTCGCGCGCAAGGACTAGATGCGTGGTCCGGGACCTGTTCCAAAAATATAGCATTAACGAGATCAATGTCTTTACATAAATTAATATCATCAGTATTATTAATAATAACGTAATTAAAGGCAAATTGAGAAAAATAAAAGAAATAGCTTTCAATATCAAAATAGCTGGGGACCCATGGTTTAAACTAACATAAAGCTCAATTTTGAAATATGGGCGTTGATTCAAAACTTTACGAAAGATTTTGAGTGCAAGAGTTTTGTTGTCTGTGTTTGTCTATGGTGAAAATTTGAATTCACTTCGCAGGTGTTAATGGTCTCCGGGCAGTACTGAATCTGAGCAATATTTGAAAGTAGATCGAAGTTAGAAGTTTCTTTACAAAAGCTTTAAGCCAACCACAGTAAAACCTTTTTATAGATTGGTCAAAAAGCAGAGGAAGGAGGAAATTCTGGGTAGTTCACAAACTGTGACCAGCTATACGCAGTTATTTCTTCCAAAAGCTAAAGATTTTTCTTTAGTTTTTCGATGCCAAAATTTTTTTTTTTTAAACGTACGATAAGCTCAAGCCAGAGGCGAACAATCATCATTAGAGGAAAAAGGCACATCTCGTTCAAATAAAGTAGAAATGCTCGTAATGAGCTTTCTGAATATAAACTCGAGCTTTTGTATTCTGCCACAGAAATAATGTCAATCCTATCAGGATTTCCCATATTTGCTGTGTATGTGCTCTTTAGACATTTGAAAGCTGCACAGAAAGTCGAGTAAACTTCTTTTATACCTATTGCTTGTATTTTTCAGGCATAGTTCTTCTTACGGTGCCGGAAACGAATAAGCATCCTCTCTGTGAAACATTCGAAGAAGGTGAAAATTTCATTGCATCCAATCCTGGNCCATTGCTCCAATGCTTGAAAAAATTACGCAAACGTCAACCAGTGGACGTTTAGAAATGGTGTGTGCGCCTGAAACACATTTCACAATCCCTACAAAAATATCTTGCTCTTTGTAATCCTTTGCCTCAAGGCCTATGCTGTTTTTTAGGAAGGGTAGCGAATCACGCAATAGTGGATGGAAGTGCATCAAGATAATATGGTGCTTTTTTTCGCAAGCAACTCGAATCAGTCGGATGAAAGCTTGAACCGCCATTTGTAATATGTTTAGTTAAATTAAAAGAAAGATCGATTCTTGAAATCTTTTCAGCCTGATAGAAGAACCTCTGCACTTTTGCGATCACTCTGGGATCTCTTCTCATGTTTTCTTAACCTGTTATTTGTTATAGGGTTGCGCATCCGTTCCAAGGAGTTTATGAGGTGCGTTTGCCATGACGCAATTTCTTGATTCCAACAAGTTCTTGGTTACATCGTCACTACGTTGGTCAACTAATGTAAAAAAACAAAAACTGAACGGCGTAAACAGTAAATGAATTCTATCAAAATGTGCATTGAAATTGATATAAAGGGCAGGGTTGTTTTTATATTTTTATTGCGAGTGTTTTTATGGTAATAGGCTTTAATACAGAACATTGCTATGCGCCAGACAATACCCGAGACGGATGTTGTAATGAAATATTGCAGTGCTGTGTGCTCGGTCTATTACTATGCTTGTTAGCAATCAGTCAAACGATCGATGCTTCCAGAGCGTCGAAGGNGGAAGGCGCTACTTTAGTGTAATTTTTGACGTGGCATCAAAATATCGGCGTTTACATTTCTTGAAACTCTNAATAAATNAACCTTTCAGATATTTTGTCTGTAGCAGGGCATAATTTCTACTGACTGAAGCAAATGTTTGTTTTGGCTCTAAACTTGTCCTTAGCTTTTTTCTACCATGCTACACGACGTTCGGCTTTTCCATTACAGCCCTGCAACGTTCACACGGCGTGCGTAAAATTCGGTGCAAGTCGTTTGGTAATCGTGAAACCTTATTGTCAGAGGGCCTACAACCCTAGGTGTTTTTGTGCATTTCATTCAACTTAACTTCTTCACATCTGCAGCAGGTTCGTTTTCGCTACTCACACCAGAGTTGTAAACAGGCCTCATTTTGAAGCCCAAACCCGACCCGAAATGTAATTTTGAAGCCCGATTTAAGCCCGAAAGCCAAATTTAACGAGTGAGTCAAGACAGCATGAGCAACTGCGGGATATCAAAGGTTCAGAAAAGTAAATATGATTAACTAATTTTCAAGTAATCAGTTTTAAAAAAGACTTAATCAACTTGATTGCTTCAACAGTAACTGGCGACAAAAGTGTCAATCGTTACGAAAAATATTTGTATGCAGGCCTAAAATCGGCCCGAAACATTTTGACAAACTTAAAACCGAATCCGGCCTGACTAACAACTCTGACTCACACAACAGCAATCATTTAGGCCGTATAATTTACAGTATAGCGAAAATAAAGAAGTCGTTTTCCACTACTTCATTCTCCTTGATGCAGATTCATCTCACGCCTTGTCCTGTGTCCACACATAAAACTCGCCAGTAACTTAGCTTTACATTTAAAATACCATTTACCACAAATAGACCAATCACCAGTTTCACCATAGGTGTGTTATTCTAGGTCTCTAAATGTTATGCTTACACTAAGACCGCAACTTTTCAAAACTAACCAGACTGTTCACTTGCAAAATTCGTTTAAATCAAGAGTCAGAAGTATTTGAGCTTGCTTAAAGACAATTTATTAATTTGTCTGAAACATGCAAATATGCATATATACAAGAACAAAATTTGGTAATTGCAAGGTAGGTCAACAGATTTCCTGGAAAAGTTTCTCAAACGTAGTGCATCGTTTTTTCGTGCGATCCTAACCAAATACTTGCAATGATTCAACTGCTTGGAAAAATTATATTTTTCGTATATCTTTGAAGGATAATAAAAGTAGCTGATTAGTGAAAAAACTTCAATCTCTTTGGAGTTAAAATTTTGCGTTCTTTCATGGCAATTAATGGATAGTTCCAAATTAAGGGTCGTTGTAAAGCCAGTAAAATATCACATAGCGCAACTCTTTACTGGATTTCGTGACTAACCGGTGTGCACTTTGAAAATCACCGTGTGACTTTATAGGATGTGTAACAGAAAAGAAGTTGCAATGACCAGTCAAGGTCTTGCTATTATTTGGTAGAAACAGAAAGGAATGGAATTGGTTTGACAGCAAAAATGGAGGAATCAAAGCCGCTGCGACGTGACTCAATCTTCGCTTAACACAGACACGGAGTCAGCTTGAAGCTTATTGCAAACGACTCGGACACAGAAGTGTCAGGATTTGGACTCGACATCCCGGGTCAAAACTCATGTCCATTGCTAGTAGCAGCAACATTTCGAAACAACTCCGCCAACGACTCCAGCACAATGTCTACACCCTGACTACGATCAACCACCACGTTCACTGCCCCAATTCAACAGTTCAGGCTTATGCCGCCATCCACACTTAAGCTCATTCCAGTCACCGAGCTAGCCTTGTCTGACGCCAGGTAGAGGATAGCCTCGGCCACCTCACTCGCGTCCACAGCGCGTCCTAAGGGAGCCTCCGGACCAGATTCTTTGTAATACTTCTCCAGTTCTTCGGGTGTAAATCGTTTTGAGTGTATTTTGGTTCTCACGACGCCAGGTCTGGTAAAAGAAATAAATCATTTAAGTAAGGCTTTTCGGCTTTGCTGTTTCTCTTCCAGACAAAAAGCTAATTTTATCATTTAGAGGTGGGAAAATGTTTATTTCCACAGAATCTAGAGTATATGTTTCCTTTGTTTTGGTATTTAATCCTGTTGCATAGTTAATATATTTTGACTCTTTGCTGAACTTCAGCATTTGAAGTGCAACAAACGTTTTTCGAAAATCAACAAAACCAAGTTTCAAAGTCAGAGATGGGACTGTGCGTGTCCAAAATCATTAATTGCTGTGTAAAAAAGGAATTGCACTTGTGTAAAAACACGGCGCAGTAAGTTTGCAACAAAACGTGGACAAAAAGACTTCAAACTTACTTAACAGCGTTGACTCTAACTCCACTTGGGCCAAGATCTGAAAAAAACGTCAATAGAGATAAAGTATAAAGTAAAATAAGGCATTTTTATCCAAGACATCTTTCTGGCCAGTTTGACCTGTCTCTTTTTCAAGTTGGGCAGAGCATTTTGGCCATTTGTTACTGGTACCACTGAAGACTACGCAGATTTCGACTCACGCGTGTTGCCACTGTTCAGCATTCACTTGATGCCATTTTGAGATGAGTCGAAACCTGTCCTTTTTGTGGAACCAACTACTGTCAATATTCTTGTCCAAAGAGCCCTACTGCTTGCCACACTCTTGCGCTAGATCTATAACTCCTGTTGTTATAAACACAATGTATCACTTCGCGATACGATGCCGTGCGATTGTTTCTTGTTGTAAACAGAAAATATTTTATCCTATTTGAACAAGAGCTGACGATGCCTATACCTAGTAGGCGAAATACATATTCTGTAAGATCTTAGTGTCTGATTCTTTGTTGGGAAAGGATACCTTTCGATAGACAGAAATATTTGTCACATTTCGAAGCTCTTTTTGAACACGCGTAGTGTAGCAGTGCCAAGAAATGGAAGCTGGGCAACGATCTATTTAGAAAAAGCATACAATAGGCTGGTCAAAGCAGATTGTTTCGTAAAAAATATACCTGAATAGTGACAAATACAGCGTCAGAATTTTGATGCCACTATACAGGAGTAAGGGAATGCCATACTTAATAGAAAAGGCGGGAAGATGTTACTATCACACAGCACCCAGACACTGTATCCTTATCCTTCTAGCGAAAAATTTTCAAGTCATTCTGCCGAACCTGATATATTCCAACCAGTAACAACACCAAAAGATTGAATAACGTTGCTACAGAGTATAAACTTAATCTTGATTTCCGTTCTTTGAGGACGTAAGTCTTGACGGAGATAAGAGTTGAAGACGTAAATCTTGAAGTAGATATAATGACGGTACTTTCCCCTAATTTGCTTTGAAAGATGAACTTGATAAGAATCCCACACCCTTACGTTTAACAAAAACTGACAATAGCTGTGTGATTTTTGTCAATGTGCGACAAAGGCAACCCGAAACATAAGTGAACGTAATCAAAACAAGGTGTTCGAGATTTTTTATGAACTCCACTTTCATCTTTTGGCTGATGTTTTCTCTGAAGTTTGAGGCTAAGCTCAGCACATAATTAGTTTAAATTCTCTTAGTAAGAGGACCAGTTTTGGTCTTCTGCTTCACTAGCTAATAATAATAGCAGTTTTACGGCTTTGGACTTCAAGTGCTTCTCGAATTTTTAGGTTTTGTGAAACGAAACAAACTTTATCATTCCTCCGCTTCTCAGTCGTTCTACAAAACGTAAAAATCTGTGTGGTAATGAATCTCTGTGAAAGGATTTGCTGTACTTTGCACAAGAACATAAAATGAAAAGTAGAACTAGTAGGAGTGCGCAAGAAGCTTACCATTCCACCTGGATTAAGATGTGACTAGGTCAAAGTATGCCATACCACTTCATGTCCGTCCAAACTTTGATAAATGGGTGCTTTTAATCAAAAACTTGTTACTCCATGAGGACCGTTTTTTTATTTTAATGGATATTTCTTTGTTTTTTTTCTTTTTCTTTTGATTTTTTTGATTATAATGTGTGTGCCTTTGTTTTTTTTTTATTCTTTTAATATATGAGCCTTGGTTATTTTTAATCCCAGTTGCAAAGAGCGTCATGACAAAATTTATTTTGGTTTCCAAACAACGATACAGCAGGACGATATCCACAAAGAGAAAAGAAAGACGAGTGGTTTGGGAGTTATTTGAGTGAGGATAAAATTTTCGCATGTACACCTGAGTGAAGTTGAACTGTGCGGTGTGAATTTGTGTGAGGTTAAATTTGTGGGGTTGAATTGTGTGCAAGTTTAAACGTGCGATGTTGAACTGTGCTAGGTAAGTGAAAGTGTTAAGGTTGAGTTATGTCACGTTGCGTCGTGAGCGGAGACAGTTGAATTGTGCATGGTAAGATGTGTTCAGGTTAATCTGGGAGAGATTGAGCTGCGTGAAGGTTGGATTGTAAAGGATTGATGTATTTGCTGTTTTAATTGAATAAGGCTGTTATGTATTGGACTTTAGCAATCCAAAGTTTGACAAAAAACAACTACAATCCTATCCTCAGATGATGAAGAAAAATTACTTTTGATCGTACCTCGAGCACAGGTTTTCGTGAAGTGGCATACAGCTGCTTTGGTCATCCCATAAACCATGTAGTGTGGATAATACATTCCACTAACACAGCTTGACACGTTGACGATGTTACCTAGCAAAAAAGTGCAACCATGTTAATTAAGGGTCGTATGAAGTTAGGTCCCATGAAAATATAGCAAACTGCAAGCTTTTTAGTTTGCGCTGAAAATATTTAACCACTCAGAATGTGTTTATTCCGTTCACACTCAACATTTTCGCTGTAAAATGATGAGGTAAAACATTTATGGAAATCGGGAGATAGTTCCACCGGAAAGCAAAATATTGATCATGCAATATGGAAAACTTTCCATTAGAAGAGTAATTGGCGGAGTCGTTTTGAACAAAAGCAAAACGAGGTATCAGGAAACCCATTCACATCCTTTTCAAATTTTCTAGAATTTGTGTGTCTAAGCCCTCTATCTTTTTCTGTTGAACATTGTGTTTCAAAAATGATAAAAGCAAGGAAACAAATCTAGTTCGTTGGACTTATTGGGGCATGTTTTCGTCAACAGCATCGCATAAAAATAAATAGCAATTACTTTTCTAGCAATGAACATAAATGCATTACTTTTCGCGTAAGCAAATTCAAAGAAATGATCAATTAGAAATTTTTAAGCAGAATGTGTTCCTTTCGCAACCCCGCTAGCTTAATCGAACGCTCACTAAAAGCGCAAATTCTTCACATAAGAAAAACTGGTTTGATAGCTTAACCATGTTTGTACCTCCCAGTGCTTCTAACGTTTGCATCGCTTATAAAAGAATGACCGTATAGATTGAATCATACTTAAATACCGCTGTCATTTCTCAATTTAACATTCCTATTAAACTCAATACATTTTTCAGTTTGCACGCTTACTGACACTCTAGGACAGTGGTTCTCAATTCGGGGTGCTCGCACCCCCGGGGTACGAGAAGGGACCTCTTGGGGTGCGAACTTCTCTGCCAAACTGCGACTATTGACTTTTGCGACTGTTGTTGTCAGCGATGATAATACAAAAAACAATACATCAAATGGTGCAAGGGGTGCAAAAATGATTTTTCCTTCCGGACGGGATGCGGGCTACAAAACGAATTGAGAACCGCTGGTCTAGGGCTTTCATATTTTGTTTAAAGTCAACGCTGACCATTACTCATAGCAATAACAGTCACATGCTAGTCGATAAATGCGACTTTTCCCTCACAAATTCACTCAGTGCACAATGCATTCCGATTCACCAGATACTTTCTTCAGGTAGAAAACTGCCAGCTGTGTTAAATGCACCATTGCCTTCACGTTCACGTTAAACATGGCATCAAAATCTTCCAGTTTGATCTGCGCATACGGATAAGTTGCTTAAATGTTAAAGAAGTAAAAGGTAATTCACTTATTTGCTCTTAAGTAACATCGCAGCTTATGGCATGAGAAAAATATACAAGTAGGTTGCTTTCAATATTGAACAATATGGAACAATTGAAGTTTTCCCTGCTTGTATTTTGCCACCACTGATGCATTCATCACGAAAGTATTCACGTAGACCATGACATAAGGCAGGGGTTCACAACTTTTCGCTGACCATGTACCCCTTCAGCATTTCGACAGTTGAGCATGTTCTCATAAAATTTCTTATGACAAAAAGGCTGAGTAAAATAACAAAATCCACTGAACTTTTAATGGAACTTTTATGTTTTATAATATTTGGAAATGAATAATATGTAAATATATTTTGCCCTTCTATTGCTGATCTTAAATGCACCCCCTCAGATAGGCAGATGTACACCTAAGAGTAGGTTTCATGTTCCCTAGATTGGGAACTCCTGGCAAAAGGTATAGCCTAAGCGAGATGGGCGACCGTAGACCACACGTGACACTCCAGGAGCACGAAGCAAGTATAATGAAACTTTCTACTTTAGAAATGGCAACGCAGAACCAGAGATTTAGATAAAAACAGGAAGTTAACATGATTTCTATTGTGTGGTTGATCGCATGCGTTGGTTTCGATTCAAGTTTACAGCAATTTCAAATTTTAATTGCTTTTTTGTCAACGCATGTTGCATTTCTGTTTGCGCATCTAGCAATGATCAAGCGCAGTAGAAAATTAAGCGCCATAATTACAAAATGCAGCTATAGACTGTTCTCATTTATTGTATGAAAATTGTTAAAACTTGCAGTTTCTGCCGCAGTTTGTTAAGGTTATAAATAATAAACATTGGTGATGATAAAACAAGTTCCAAGACAGAGAACGCTCTCTAAAAATTGAAAAATCCGTCCATGTAAAGATGAAGTAATTAGTGAAAGATTGCAAAATGTATTGAATACAACAGAGCACTGCTTTATTACTTGATATGGCATATAAAAATTGCAACAAGCAATTCTAATCTTTAGCATGAGTCAAAATTTTCAGACTTCTCAGAGTAAAAGATGACGGTATTGGCTCCGTAACTATCGATATTCGGCTCGCTGAAAAAAGTTGTCTGGAATAGATTTTTAATGATTTGTATTAAATCATTATTATAACCTTGCTCAGAAAACCTGGGTAGTCCACCACGCAGTGGCTTCTTTTTTTGTTGATTAAATATGCTTAGAAAAATATTAGAAACGTCTGGTTCCATGACTTTTCCTGATTTTCATAGGAGTGGAATGTTGCCAGAGTTGTTTTACAAAAATGTCCATGAAAGCCTATATATAGAAAATCGGGGCACTATACTGCCCAGGGTTACCTAATGTGTAACAAATTTTGGACAACTTGCTACCTTAACATTGCAGTGTGATTTAGGTGCAAAACATGTTTGGTCCGATATGACCACCGAAACCTTGTGTGAAGATTCTTCTTTCACCATGACTTGATGTGAAGGAAAAACGGATCTAAAACACGCATGATGCTTTCTACTCACATAAAAATTCCTCTCTAAAAATACCCTTTTTGCTGGTACAGTGTTTAATTGTGCATGCCACGTACTGTACGTTTCGGAGAGCAGATACGATTTTGTTGTTAAAGTGATGAAAAGTGGACGTCGGGAAGTCAAAAATAGTTTAGACCGGAATTAACGGATGTCACATGTCCCAGGAAAAGGTAATCAAATTAGGGGTTGCATTACACTCATGATCTCCTCACTCGTATAGCGTTTTAAGGTTTCCTGATTAGGGTTTTGCATTATTTACTCATTTACTAAACAACATTTGGAAGATCGTTAACGCTTTAATGAAAACCGTTTGTCGCTTCTCGGAGGGTGTGGGATTGGTAGATAAATGCACATGCACTGCAGCACCACAGCAACAAAGGATTAAAAATTAAATCATTACCGGAAGTTTCTATGCCTCCATTTATGAAAATTATCAATTGCAGCTTCTTAAATCATTACTCACTGCTTCAATATTTCCAGCTATGCAAATGCCAGCATTGTTTACAAGAACGTCAATCCGACCGAACTCATTCACTGCTGATTCGATTATCCTGACGCGGTCTTTTTCAATTTTCAAATCGGCAACTACAGTAACAACCTTGAACGAAAGGAAGTTATGAGTGAGAGCTGTTTTCCTGTAATCTCTGTGATGCTAGATTGCTGGAAAAATGCAAGTTATACAAAAATCATTAGGAGCAACGTATCAGATAAGCTTTTGACTATTAGGTGTCTTGAACCGACCTGCTTGGCACCAAGGTCTTTACACTTAACTGCAACTTCTCGTAATCCTTCTACATTTCTTCCGGTAAGAGCAAGGGAAACTCCCTTTTCAGCAAAAGCCATGGCAGCAGCTGATCCAATGCCACTTGAAGCACCTTAACAAGCAAGTTAAAGCATGCACACGTGGAACAAGTAAACACCAAGCCGAGCAAGGTCAACAACAGGAAAACATTCAACTTGTTACATGAGAATTGCCTAAAAGGATTGAACAAACAATTTGGATAACCTTTCATTTGCCACTTTGTGGTCAACTAATCTCAGGATCTAATATTAGTCGCATAGGTTGTATGTTATACTCCTGTTAAGGGTAATTTTTTGACCACTAGCTTTATTCACACTGAATAGTGAGCCTACTTGTAAACCAATCTACTGTGGAATCCATGAACAGTTTTCAAATTTTTTTCCATCATGTACAAGTAGCCTATAATTATATGGACATCTACGCTGACCTGTAGATGCTTTTATCTAAAGTTAATTATATCTTACTGTTACTGAGAAGTTATAAATGGCTTCATTCATTTATTTTCAATGAAAAATACCGTTTCGGCAGCCTCGAGGTCAGATGCCGAAAGAAACCTTTAAACACCGGGCACTTATACTTAATTTCCGAGAACTCTGTCAACAGAACACCAAGGCGCAAGCAAGTTTGGAGATTTAGCCCTTTAACGTGCGCGTAGAACGCCCAAACCACCATTGTGGCTCGGACATGTTCGACCATAACTCGCAAAGCGGTAATTAAACCCTCTAAATATGCGGAAAGTCTTCCAACTTTGATTTTTAAAAAATGGGAAAATTTGGTTTTGAAGATTTTGTGGGGTAGCGTGACGTCACGGGGTGATCCCCAATGGAGTCATCGGGAGCTGAGAAAAGTTTCTAAGTAGCAATGCAGTGGTTCTTTCTTTTAAAAAAACTAGGCGAAAATCCACATTTTTGGAGCCCTTGCTTGACCATCTAGCATTAGCAGTTGCGGGGTTGTGACCAAAAATCGAGGTTTTTGTCGAAATCCAAACATGTAGAATTTTCACGTAACCTAGCTCTTGGCCAGCCTCTGTTTTCTTTCCGTAGCTGTAGCTACGAACTTGCCTTG
>JGI24158J21664_10012825_pt1 | contig 11086 bp, 8 predicted proteins | sample Ectturendosymbi3_FD_21664 | JGI IMG/M metagenome (IMG submission 21664)
CAAACAAGTACATCACATTGAATCACGAATGGAATATTACTGGGAATTACGCAGTAAGAATGCACAAAACATTAAAGCACTAATGTGTCCACTATAGGTGCAAGTGTAGTCTCCAGCGCAGTCAGAAAAAGATCTGAAAAGACACATTTGTTCGATGCAGCAACAAAGTACTTTTAATACCTTCAAGCAACACTTATGGCAGTAACCAACATCTACATAATTAAGGCGCTAGGGCGTCGACAAAAGGTATGATACAGAGCGACACACAATACATCATGTATACGCACAGCAATACAGTGTAATTCCCCACGCAACATTTGAAGAAGAGTTGATCGAAAAAAAGCCGAGTGGATTTTTGCAAATAGCGCTTTTTTCAATTCGGTGAATTAAGGTAGAAGCAGTTACAGTGTTTCCCAACGTGTGGGTCGCCAACGGCGACTCCATACACAGGAGTGGCCTGAAACTTCCGACACGTTTTGTATGAAGAGTATAAAGACGTTACTACAAAAACTCATGCTATGGAAATGCTGCTTACTGCAAAACTCATCTTATAATAGAAGTGTTATACAACCTTGGATGAGTATGACATGTTCATTGAAACAGCTTGCCCAAAATCTTTGGATTACTGTGGCGGAACTCTGGTGTCTACTGTTGAAACTGATTGGAAATTTATCCATTTTCAGTGATGAATTTGCGTGAACAAAACCTCTGTCTTGCAGAAGTACTGATGTAAGTGACGCTTGTAACAACAAATCGTATATCTCTTTTAAACCTTTCAAAGGAAAAATTCGAAAATATTAGCAAATATACACTTTTGGGCTTCCATGAACGCAGTGTATCCAACTGTTTCAAACTTGTCATTAAAAAGTTGATTTCATTTACAGCTTAACTTTGTGAGATTCGATTTAGAATGCAATGTGCATATCGACAACACAGCGTCGAAATTGGTTGGGAGTTGAAGTTGGATTGCAGCTATAAGTCACCACAAATTTTGTAAGCTCACTGACGGCGAACAAGCGCGAGTTTCTCATTAGTTTGAGTTTCAAGTAGGGTAGCTTCGGGTAATAAATACTGAGTTAAAATCGCTGTTCTCTTTTTGTACTGTATTAGTAATTTAACTCTGCGATCATAAAAGGTTTTGCTGCATGTCTTTCAGTATTTACAAAAATGTTGGAATCGCGAGATTTCACGAAAATTGATTTTTTTTATTTGTCTCGCTTTGTAAAAAGGTTGGTTACCACTGCACAAGTTTACCGTGCAGATAATTTTCTGCTGTGGCTGGCTTGGCAGCGCTGTTGTAGCTAAATCGACAGAATGTCTAGTTCTGAATTCAGACAAGAAGCTACTGTGCGACGCAATGACCACATGTTATTGTAGCAATCAGACACATTTTTGGCCGGCTACTTTTTGCTGCTTGCTCTGGTCACCGTTCTTTCCATCAATCCAGATAGTGAACGATCGAGAGAAATGAGCTGGGCAAAGAAACACGTGTGTGACGTCACAAAGAGTTCAGGCAAAGAAACATCATGTTTATCCTTAAGTCTAGCTGCGTTAGCGGGTACCATGTTTTCGGTTCTAGGACTACAACCTCGGACAACTGCCACCGCCACCGGACAACTGCCACCCGGACAACTGCAGTTGCTCGGGTGGCAGTTGTGCTGGGAGGCAGTTGTCCTAGAAAAAACGGTTCAGTTACGATTCTTCAGCAACCCGCCGCTAACCGCTTCTTTCGGTTCCGATTCGGTTCGACTATGTGATTTTCAAGTGCAATATAATGGTTTCAGGAAGGGAGCATGTACCTGCATGCATTCTCCGTGATTTAAACAAGAATAGAAGAAAACTGTCGCTTAAGAAAAACCAGAATGAGTTTCGTAATCTGTCGAACGCAAAGAAGCTTCCAAAACTAATTTATCATTAGCGCTTGTTCTCTTAAGAGCTCTGTATTTAAGCGAAATGGTGGCAGTGTTTTTTTACGAAACAAACTTTGTGAGGTTTGTTGGTCCTTCACTTTACAATCTCGCCACAGGCTGTAAATGTATGTTTTTTTGCGTTCCACGCTTATAATAACTAGTTTTAATGCGGAAAGAATCTTGTCATCATCGGCAAGTAAAGCTGTCAGTAAAGTTTATAATTAATATGTATGCGTGGGTAGAAATACCACACAAAGAGATAAATATTGAAAAACACGATAAAAAGTACCTCTACAGCTTGCCGTTTCTTTCTCTTTTAAGTGCATGTCTGACTCCGAAAAAACACTGCATGACTTCTGAGTATTTCATGGACATTCTGCACTGCAGCATACACGTCACAGCCAATAAAGATACATGTACGAAGTTATATACTAAATTCTTAAAGCAACAATTTAAAGTGAGATTTTCTTGAAGTCTAAGCACTAAGCAGTAACCTATTTCTGAAGCTAACAAGCATGAGGCTTTTCCGATATTCCTACACAGCGGATCAGGGCCGCAACCAGCTGATATTTTCGGGGGGTGCAAAATGATTGTAACTTGTTGTTGCACTGTTTTCGAGGAGGCAAAATGGCTTTGATTTGTTGTTGCATCTAACAGCTAAACATGAGGGCAATTGCCCGGTTGCCCAACCCCTGGTTGCAGGCTTGCAGGGGATTGAAACTGCATGACGACAATTCCAAGGTGTCCATTTACTTCTTATGTTGCACGCGATACGTTTCAAGCAATTTTGATGCATTTGCCTGTGCATTTAGTGATAAGATTGCATGGTTGACATCGTTTCATGCTCTACTGTACTGCTGTTACACATCTGCCGGTTTTTGCAGCGTTTTGTTTTCTAATCTGGCAATAATTTCCAACTAACAGTTCTTGCGTATTGAATGATTGTCATTCTAATCTTTTTCGAGGCTCCAACTTGAACAGATGCGATGGCAACTTCAGTTTCATTATATGCAATATCACCAAACGGCAGCTAGATGTTTTTGCTATTCCATTTCATTTCTTTCAAACGATTTTTCGCACTATTCATTTAATGCTCCGCTTAAACAGCCTGAAAGTTTTTTACAATATCCAAAAGTACATAGGATGTTGGCTGCTTGCCTTTTACGATGAGTGTAGTGCCTGGGGGTAATTTTTCGGCGTAAACATTTGCTAAAGGTTTTATTTTAACATATATTTTTGGGTAAGAGGTGAAGGCCAATCATTCATCTGGAGGTTCACAACCTGACATAAACGGATGACACAACCACAGCTCTTAATTCCATCTTGCCAGCACTTCGCCACTGTCTCGCTGATGCTTCTGCACAAGCTATCCAATGAGACATGGCCTTAGCTGAAAATAAAAAAGTTATCAAGGGGATAAAGTTAGTGCAGCTGAGCCGTCCAATTTTAAAAGCAAATGCAAAGGAACTTGTGTCTCTTACGGAATGATAAGGCTAGCTTGAATACGCCCAGGGAACGACACAAGATTAAAAACTGCGTCTTGTTTTGTTGAGATCTTAATCAGGACCTGTCAGCAAATCAGCACCACCGAGCAAGCTTTCCCCGAATGAAATGAAATATGTCAGTTGTCCTAACCACGCTGCAGATCAATTGCATTTTGCGCTCAAGCGTTGGGTTGAATTGCATCGAGTCGTGACCTGTCCTTTACCTGACGTAAAGCGGTTAAACCCTACTGCTATTTGCAAACCGCTTTAGGGAGAAACGAACCTTCAGGCGGCACCATCTATATTTGCTAGACGAATTCGATCTAAAAATCCAAAAAAGTCGCTGATCCACAGGATGAGCGATTTTATTAGAATTAGATCATTTTTCTGTCTTCGAAAAAGAACGTCTTTTGGTGGGGTACGTCATAATGAGTGTGTTTGCTGACGTAACCCCGAGACAAAAACAACAGATCGAACAAACGGTAACCGGAAATGACGAAAGTTTTTGAGGTGTCTTCATTTAGAAGTGAAGCGATTGACGTCAGACATTAGCTAGCTCCAGGCAACTGTGCAAAATGTCAGTAACGGTTAAACTGTTTTGCATAAATGAACTCAGCAAGGAGGTTGACAGTTCCAGACAGTTTGCATTGTCTCCCACGTAAGAAGTTTTCCGAAAAGCGAATGTGCCTCTGCACAAGTTAATTGGTGGTTTTACGTCTTATTCTAATAAAGCTAGCTTAAACTGGAAAACAGGTAAATGGGAAAAAAACTTTCAAAATCTGGCTGAATTTTGCTTGGCATCCCAATGCGTGAATAGTCTGCTTTGACTCATTTTTAACTTCGGCAGTTTAACTTCTGTAAAGCGGTGAGGATTTCTAAAGTTTGCGCATTTGCGTAAATCAGACAGTTGATGATTACGATGTAGGGTACTCGTCCCTCATGGTGATAAACTGTCATTGATTTTCTGAGGAGTCAAAGCACATCGACGTCTCACAATGCGTTTTTATTGCCACCCAAACAAATCCTCGGTTTGATCAAAGGAAACGTTCGAAAAACTCAGCTGCAACATTTATTGCGAAAAGCATTCCTTTGCTATTAGAGTCGTTCCATGCAAAACTGCGATACTACCTTTCTTTTCTTTAAAAATCGTAAATTATGTTAGGATCAGTGAGGGTGATTAAATGTTTTGGTGTTTAGACTGTTAAAAACTTTGTAGTTGTTGTTACAAGTATCCATCAAAAACAGTGCGTGCTTTTCCATGAACTTTTGAAAAATATGTACGATTTTAATGATTCCCAAAGTATCCCAAAGCTACTGGAAAACGTTAAATTCTATATAGGTAGGCCAGAGCAGTGCTTCATCGAATGTTGATTGTAAGACAACGGTATTTGCTCTAGTTCATCCACAGCATGCTTTCCGCTATGCAGCAAATTGGCTACGACCTTCAAACATGGATCGATTACAGACTCAGCTTCGCAAAATGTTTCTTTTTGTTTTATCAGCATACGCGCTATGTGAAAAGAGGAAAGGAGAAGAGGCTTTTTGCTGGCAGAGTCATTTACGACTGATGAATGAAGGAAATTTTGCTGTTTGCATAAATATTCGTGCTGTTGCTTGAAAAATTGCGGGGACTTGTTCTGATCAACGCCACGTTTGTTTTGCCAATGACTGCGCAGTTTTCAAAGAGGAAAATACCGGTTGCTGCATTTAAAATCGCATAACATGTCTTGAGCAGACGGTTCATGGCTTGATCTTTCACTTTTGGGAAGAAAAGTCCAAAAAACCTGCGGTTCTTTAAACATGATGAAGTTGGCGTGTCCTGGTCGATTCATGAATGTATTTACATTTACTTTAATCAAAAACAAAGTTGTTTTGTGCATATTTCGTGGACAATCTGCAGGTATTGCCTGAGACATAAACACATATTATATGTTGGAATCATTACTTAAGTGGTAACAGACATGTCACAAATAGGTTACTCCTATACTTCGATTGATTGGTAAGGCCTGCACTTAGACAGATAAGGCTATTCTGATGACTATTCAGGTGTCTAGTTTTCACTCGAGATTGATAATGAAACTTTCGAAACACTGCGATTCTAACATATGACCTTCGCACAGGAGTACAGTGCGCTCATGCTGAGCATAGGAGAGATTCCACCAATCGCGTGAATAAAACATGGCATCTCTCGGTAACATCTATCCCTATTACGTCCTAGCTAGACGCAGTTAACTGCACCAAAATTAAGAACAGAAATTTCATTCACCCCTGCAAATATCTCCTTCGCCCTGATTCGCCCAGTTAAGGAGCACTGGACCAGAGGTTCTTAAACTTTTTCAATCGCATCAACTTTAGCGTTAGTCATTGATAAACGCGCCTTACTTAACCTCAGAATCAAACACAACAAGCAGAACAACAATTTATTTGCCAATCTTCTGCTTAAGAAGGATGCAACTGTTTTTAGGAAACAAGCAGTTTTAATTTGAGGCTTTGTTGAAGACAATGCACATCGTAAATCGGCTTCACATTCCAGTTTGTTCCGAGATTCTGTGTTGTACGCTTTGTTTTGATTATGTCGTTTATAGTGAAATGATGATAAATTTACGAATGATAAAAACAATGCAATTAATCCTTCTCAACAATGAGTCGCTGCCATTCTCGAGCCCCGCTTGCGAACCTTTCACGCCCCCCAAGTTCAAGAACCCAGGGTATAAGCAAATAGCATGCTTCAAACAATTTTTACAAGTAAGAACGTTATGACCAGGCTCATACAGTTGGACGTGGATTATGCTTTTACTAAACAGAGGTGTAGAACTGAATGTATAACCGCCGATTCAGACCGTAGAGGTAACGACATTAACTGATTTTGGAGAACTAACTAAGGATCTCTTCTTTAGTTTCTGGACTGGGGCATTGTATTTAGCGTATTTATCGGACCTTAATGGCCAGCGAAGAAGCCGGAGTGGGTCGCAGCAGTTTTAAGCAGTTTGTAAATCTTTGTGAGCTTAACAGCATGCAGTTATTTGCGTAAGAGCCATATTCTCATATCAACGGACTTAAACTCGTCTCAACCTGATTTTGACTAACATCCTCCTACCTGGAATGCAGCAGCAAGGACTGAATTAGTCTTTCTTACAGCATGAGAATGATGAGGTGTTGTAGATGTGGCAAGCGAGCGTTCTTGTTCTGTTACAATGTCTGACCGTCGTGTTGTGTCACATTACCACAGTTTTGTCATAATGCTTGGTGGGGCTGGCGCAACACGCCAGACTTAGCGCATCACTGTAGATAACGGCGCTGTGTTGATGCACCTTCGCAGTTAATGTAGTCTTGAGGCGCAGAATAAAAGTTGAAGAAAACACAAGCCACAAATTTTAATTTCTGCCAAGCAAATTTCGCGCCAGCGTCAAAGTGGCGTCTATGGCACGAGCCATGCCTGTCATACCGTAGATGCGCCACTGTGACCAATGGCGCTAACGAGATTGCTTTGATGAAACACAAGTTTAGATATGCGACACTAGGAAAGAACATACGCATGGATGATGCCACCGCAGTAGTTATAATGTTATTCAAGGCATAATAGTCGAGGTGGTACTGTGAGCTTGATTTCAACGGTTATGCGCATTGTATGAACATTGTTCGTGTCGAACAAAAAAAAAATTAATTATCCAGGTTTACACTTACTCTGTATTTCCCCTGTGGCGTATCAAAGGAATGCAGAAGAAGACAGATGCCCGGGAAACAGCCCTTGAGGCGCCAAGCGCCACTTGTGTGAACTGTGAAGGAAGCAAAACGCTGGATTTGACGTGACAGTTTCGCAAAGATAGATATTTTTCCAAATGTCCTCAAACCTTCGCCCTATGTCGTTGGCAGTGGCGTAGCCAGCCCAAAAATTTGGAGGGGGCCAAAAAATTTGGGGGGGCCAATATGTTTGATTTTAGGCGAATAACACTATTTTGTTTAGAAAAATGTCTCTCAAAGCGCAAAATGACTATATTTTCTAAAATTTTGGGGGGTCCATGGCCCCTTCAACCCCCCTGGCTACGCCTATGGTCGTTGATCTTCCGTTACATCCTTAAAGGAATGAGTGATGGGCATGAACGTCGGAAGGGGTCAGGGGGGCCTTGGCCCCCTCTGGGTTTTGAAATTTGATATTTGGCAGTTAACTTTGCAGTAGAAAAATGTTTTTCTCTTAGTGTCGGAGTTGGTAAAATGAAATTTCACCACTGTTGGTCCCCTGGAAAATATCATTTTTGTCACCCCCCGGATAAATCCACTATGGGCCCCTTCTGGAAAAAAATCCTTCCGACGCCAGTTGTGATAGGCTTTTTCTTCAGGACAGTTAAATGAGCAATTGGCAAAAGAGTTAACCGAAGACAATGGCTGCACATGACCGATGGCCACACGGCCACTGCGCAGTGACGAGGCCGAGACGCGGCAGTTCGAGACTTGAAAATTAATCGGCTGGTAACTGACATTCGACTTCACATTTGGTTCTGCAACAACCTATCTGGAATTTCGCCATGATTTTTCCTGACTTTATCAGAAATATACGCCTTTAACAAATTTACGCTTCTTATGAAATGTGCTATCATATGCAAATTTAGTGCCAATTAGGGTAGCAACCAGCTGAAATTTTCGTGGGGTCAAAACGATTTTAACTTGTTGTCTTGCCTAACAACCAGAAAAAACTTTTTGCGCTTTCAAAATGATTTTGAGAATTTCGGTGGGGCGGCGATTGCCCGATCTACTCACCCCCCGTGGTTGCGGGCTTGGTGCCAATAAAACAGCAGAGATAGAAATGAGAAAACGAGAAATCAGTTCGATACTGGATACAAGGTAACCTACTAATACGCAGTGTGGACATAATAAAGTGACAATGAGGACCACTGTATAAAAATATCATATTTGAGATTGTGGAAATCAGGACAGGTTGTCATTATATTGCACATAAACAGCAACGAAAGCTTCAACTGCATCGCACAACACCTTCAACTAGGCTGCGGGTTGGACATAGCTGCTCTAGGGCTTTGCGGAACAAAAGAACTTTCAAGACGTTAAAAAGTTGGCAGCAGTGAGCTATGACAAGCGTTTCTGATGAACGCTGTTCTCGGACGTGTATTGTGTAATGTTCGAAAATTCATATGTCAACATTTTCGTTTCTGATTAGCCGGAACTTGAGTCTATAGAGCCATTCAACATTTATCAGGTCCGTTTTAAGCACTAGCAAACCCTGCTGTAAGAAGCGTTGACACACTTAATTATTTGATTTTTTCTACTAACATCCATGCTGATGAGAGCACAACTATAATCCTTTTGACATGCTTGATTGCTCTTATTCTCGAGTAAGAATTTTGCCTTCTCTATTAAGCTTGTAGCAGCATAGTTCACGACCTACTCGGCTACGAAAAAGGATGAAGTGTATCAAAAGGTCAAGTACCATCATGGGCCTGGAGTGTGGCTGTTATAATTTCGTGTTTACAGTGATGTTAATCCCATCCGGCATTCGCAATAAGTTTTGCACAGCAGACCAACTATGTGTGAACAATATTTTCAAGGACCAATGACTGCTCCAATGAAGTATTGAAAATAAAGGATTTATCTGGATAAACACCCCAGGACTCAAGGAGCCATCCAAAATGAAATTATGTGGTTTTTGACGTGGAGTGGCCTGGTATGAAATGACCCTTGGACTTGTGCGTGCGCCTGTTTACGACTACGGGTTTCTCCTCTGCTTATACAATCCTACGTGCTTGACAATGCAGCGATCGACTGCAACGCTTATATCATCACAAAGGCAGCGAATCTCTGTCGTGCTGCGACACAGCAGCTTAGCTAATGAGATTAGCTTGGGAGCTGCGTGAAGCTTTACTCATTTCACGATTTTAAACATCTTTTTTAAATGTAAGTTTTCATAGATGTAGAATAGTAAGTAGCTATGCATCAATTTTGTACGTTCCCGAGTAAATCCTAATAAAACTTGCAACAACTGACAGTAACTTGGGAAAATATTTCTATGAAACGAACCAAGGCTTCCACAATTAAATAACCTGTTCATGAAATAAAAATTATTGTCGAAACGTGATGCAGAATAAGGGATATATAAAACAAATGTAAAGGCTACGTTTCCGTAAAGATAAAGGCTACGTTCCCTATGTTTTCTCAAGACCTCCTGCCTATAAAAGAGTTCCACGTGGAGGTGATGACCACAAAACATTTTCTGCATGGTCACACACGCTACTGAGCATGTAAACTGTGTGTGTGTGCAAAAGATGACTCCAGTGCAGTGCAATCAGATATTTTTCATTCACATCTGCAACTACAGCAGTTACCTTTGTTTTATTCTACCATTGCAGGATTATCTGCATGTTGATTGCTTTCAGAAGTTTAGTAATGTATGAATTACAACATGCAAAACTGTTCATGTTGAAATACGCGTNTTTCGAATAAAAAACTTNCTTCATTTCTACACGAGCCATCAGTTAGCCAGCTTTTTGACAATCTGGTGATATGCCAGAAAATGAGAAAAACTCTCATAATACTCTCATAATATAAGAGGCAATACCCTCACTAAAGAACCTTTTAGCCATGATGGAGAAAATGCCATACCAATTGTTTCTACAAATGCGTCATAAAAGTTGTAATCACGAATTTTATTTTGGTCGGTTCATGTTGTTCTTTTTTCACTTAATCTTTTGTTTTAGCTTTCCATCACTCCAACGCCATGTAGCCTACCGTACCTACCAACTCTACGAAATCGACTGCAGTTTTTTTCACTTTGGTGCAAACATGTAGGTGCGGTAGCGTTAAGACAACAAAATATATTTCTGTAACTTTTTGCAATTGAGATGCATAAGCTTATAATTACTTGAAAGGTAGCAGCACCATCTTAACTGAACGGGTAATATGCTTTTGAATACAGAAAGGCCAATAGCTTTTACTTTTGAATTGGCAACGAATTAAACAGCAGTCCTTTCAAGTGAATTTAAGATGATGATTTACAGTTTCGGTGCAGGCAGGCAACTCACTCACTACAGCAACTTAATTGATTCCAAATACAAAACGCACTAATTCATTGATTGAACGCGCATGTGGAATGTGGATCCACTTTTTTAACGCTTTTCCAATATGAGTGCATCGAGCATATCGTCATGAGTGCACGACACGACGCAGTCTACTCCATCATTGCCGCAACTCATTACGCTCGACATTATATCCACAAAACAAAACGCTGTTCAATAACACGGTGCGGGGCATAAAGGAGATGTAAACAACAAACGTTTTGATAAAATCGCTGTAACTCGCAGAGAGATCTAATTTATTTCCAGACATAGTTTTTATGTCCGGAAAATACATTTCTGTTTAGTAGATCTACTCACTGCCAATTTTCGACGTAACACTTGAAGATCTACTTTCGCGCTACCCTCGGCTGATTTCACTTTCTTGTTCCTTGTAATCTCCTATTGCTCGCCACTGCTCAGAAATCTCCTTATAAACTTTCGTTGATGTCTGCGCACTCGCTTAGCCCTGCTGGTTCTTCTGTGTGTTCTCACCTTTCCCACTCAAGGCACCCGCCCTTTTGTTTTCCTTGTGCTTATAGCAGTCCCGTCGCCACGGGGGCTTTGGTGGGCTTAGCCCCCCAAAAAAAGCTCCAAGCGCCCCCCAATTGAAACATGAAACGCTATGAATCAG
>JGI24158J21664_10012826_pt1 | contig 11086 bp, 7 predicted proteins | sample Ectturendosymbi3_FD_21664 | JGI IMG/M metagenome (IMG submission 21664)
TTTTTTTTTGTCACTTTCTGAACTGTGGATTTGGTTAAAATTGACCCAAGCGAAATGTAATGAAAACAACAAAGTGCTACTGAACAACTTCGTTTAGCTCGCGCGATGGCGTCCGAGAGTCATTTTCAATAAACCTCCAGGGCAACAGGAGTATTTTCGCAGGTCATTCATCAACCCATTACTGTACAAGCTTGAAATGTTTTTATTTCCGTATATCGAGTTGGTTCAAAAACGTGTGTGCTGAGCAGCTATTACCAATCGCAAAGGTCAAAGTTATCACAACGTGTTAATTAACTTTATTACTAATATTCGACTATGTCCGCTATATCATTTAAAACAGAAATGTCTCTCCTATAAGCCATGGTTTAAGAATTTAATCTGCACAGCAAAGCAACTCAACACACAAAAGTGAACATTCGCATGAGATCTCGTAGTGTCACAGTCCGTACAAAACATGCCTCGCCCAACATTCTCTGAGCTCGAATCGAACAGTTCGCTCGAGACCTGTTCTCAGTAACTCCATTGTTTAGAGCTGCAAGATCAAAATCCTGTAGTTACGGATGTGCCCTAACATAAAAGCTCGGCAATCAAACGCGAAAACGTGAAAACCTCAACAGATTACTATCCCCCCATCGTCCATGCCGTTACGGTTATGGTGGCAGAGGTGGATATTAGGGGAGGCGAACGAGGCGTTCGCCCTTTTTCAGAGATACCGTGGGGTCCCCTTTCAGAGTTTCGCACTTGGTTTTTGCATTGTTTTGTTAAAAAGCGAAGGAACCACTCTAGAGCCACTTTTAATAAGGTCTAAACAAGTCAAGTTTTCAAAGTAAAGCAAAAATCATGTGCAAATGTCATCTGCCAAGGGGTGCCCCTCAACAATATTACTGTGTATCAAAGAACAATTTAAAATCAAATGCCTTCAAACCACTTACAGTGTGAAATGAACTTTGCTCTTTTTTGAAGAAATTAGTGTTATTGCAAGGGTGGGCAGCTTTCACGTGCCGAACTTGAAAACTTTACAATTTTTGGTGCTTTTGTAATGTGCATTATGCTCTTGAATTTAGTTCATAAATTGAAATGTGAAACAGATTTAATAAATATATTCTCCACCTAGCTCCACTTCTACCTTTCGTAGTGGCGATGTTTTGCAGCCCCTTTCTGGGAGTTTACCTTGGACCTTTACATTCTAATATCCATCCCTGTATGGTCGCAAGAATACTTTCCTATGCTGCTGCGAAGAATGGGAAAGGCAAAAAGGAAACACCGCTCTTCGCTTTTCTTCAAGTCAGAAATTTAAAATTTTCATCAAGTTTACTCTTACCAAAGTTCATAGGTTTCTAAATTGTTTCAATCAATCTATAACGGAAACATTTTGTAGCAATCATTGTCCTAGAAAAGAACCCGATAGGTATTTGATCCAGCGCGCAGTATCAACCGACTTTAAAACCTGCGAATATCAACCGACTTTGAAACCTACGAAGTTTCGCAATGACCAATGAAGCATATTTTCACAGGTATTGAATGATGTGCGTAAGACTTGCCTGTGGTTCACTCTTGCATTGCGCTATGTACATAGTTCATCACAGCGCCGGATTTATGGGGGCCAAGGGGCCCGGGACCAGGGTCCCCCATCATGTTCGTGTGTTTAGCCATATGTGCGACATGTGCGTGCCACATAATCATTTTTAGCGAGAAAATTTGTTTGTAAACCCTATTAATTATTATCGGTCTATCAAACAGCAGTATTTCACTTGAAGAGTATTTGACAATTACAATCATTTATGGTTGCTTTTATTGAGCAAGCTCAGAATATTGAGTAGTCAAAAGCATGAGGTTGTATCGTGTTTCGCCACTGTGAAAGCAAGGATTCAAGAGAGGCAATCAGATGTACATATCAAGCCAAGTTTCATCAGCACTAAGAAAATTCAGCAAAGGCAAGGATCATGACTGTGATTAATTCATTTCAGATATATCTGTATTGTACAAGTCTTGTGTTTCGTATCTGGTTAAATCGACCACTTTATTTGCTGAATTTAAATGCTTTGACTAGATTCCTCCGTTCGCAAACAACTAATTGGGAAAAGGATGAAACATGTGAGTAGTATCTGTTTGATAGAAAGGTTTCTATTGATGAAACTAAGTACACTGTTTGACCAACACCAAAACTTGTTCGAGTTCATGCAAAAAGAGCATCAACCAAATGCAACTCATTGTAAAATGATGGAACATGATAGATGGGCAAAACATTTTGCAACTTGCAATACCGTTAAACGCTTCAAGAACTGATGAAGTTTGCACAGTTTTACTTCAACCTTATGGCTCTTTAAGCTAACATGGAACAATTTTTTACTCCTTTTTGTCCTCTCTTTTTGCGCTGAAAATATGGCAGCCCGATTGAGCTTATATTAACAAATAAACATGGACAGAAGAGGATCGTCCCCCTCACAAGTGTAGAGCTTATCCAAGTGGTTCTAAATAGCAAGCAAAAGAAGCAAAGATGAGAGAAAAAGAAGTTGCAACCAAGTCAAGAAACATTTAAGTTACTATTTTACAATGGTAGTGAAGTTCAGCGGAGACATTTCTGCGGAACCTGTAAGAGGACAGAAAATCGAAGAACATTTTGTGACAGACTTAAATCTACGTAACGATGACAATAGACCTGTTTAACCAGCGATGCAGCAGCAGAAGAACGTCAAGAAGTGTCATCGAAAAACACGATATATGAGTTGTCTGACGCTATCACTGGATACAAAGATATCGGCCTCTGTTTATACAATATACCGGAAAAATGCGGGAATATTGGTTGAAAAAAGAAAAGTTAATTTTAAAACATGATGTTCCACAACATAGAAAAGACAGAAACTCGTTACGGAAAAGCACCACAAATCTTATTCGGCCCCAGAACCACAACGCCAAAGTCGTTGAAAGAAGCTGGTTTTGTTTTTCTCCTTCACAAACTTGTGTTTATTGTTTCACGTGTAGACTGATGTGCGCGGATACGACTATGCGAATTTCCTTATTAGAAAAGGAATCTGCGAATGGAAGGACGCTGAGGACCCACGGGCATTCAATGGAACATATACATGCCACGATTACGTTTAGTCGCATATGTAATTAATCACTATGAAGAATTGATGCAGAGCTAGCCAGCCAGGTTAATCAATCCCAACAATATTGGACATCGCTTCTGCAAAGTGTGCTTTCTGTCGTAAAATTTATTGCTGGGCGAGGACTGACGCTTTGAGATGATGAAAACGATGGATCGTCCAGAATTTTTTTCAAGCAAAATTTCAAAACAAGAAAATACGATGCTTCTGGTGACCTGTTTTGCAACAGTTTCACAAATCGCTAATCATTGTCAATTATCATGTTGCATCATAAAGTTATGTAACAGTTGAGTTAGCAAATGTGACGTCAAAAGATTGCGTCATAAATATTAATGATCCGTGGAAATACTAGTGACTTCATCGGCCATCTCCTACCTAAAGACTCTATATCCGATCCGCACTAAGGCTCCCACCACGCCTGGGCCCCGGACCCCCCACCATCTAAATCCGGCGCCGGTTCATCAGTCCTTGCAAAACCCTGTTTTTCCAAACAGTAAGCGAGAGATGATTGTTACCTGAAGGGTTTTCGTCTGTTAGAAAAGTTTATACCACTGCGTTCCGGGCACTTCAGCAACGCATTCCGACTTTCGGCTGCTTAGTGAAATGCGAGTATCAATGGCTTACTGTTTCGTCGCAGCAAGCGTTATGTCAAGCCATAGGCTCGTCTCAAAATATGCCAATGGGAAGCGCTGCCAAGTTGCGTGCAAGAAAAAGTCGACGTGACTTTTAACACAAGAATAGGCAAGTTGTTCCACACGGTTTTGCTGACTCAGCCTAGGGCTGCTGTTGTTTGATTCAACCTTGCAACATTTAACTATTTCCTTCTGACTGTCATGATGCTTGCCAGCATTCAGTTTGCACAACTTAGCTCAAAGGTCAGCTCGGCAAGACGCCGGAATTATAGGCCTTATTACTCTGATTCGATTCTATTCAAAATCCATGATAGTCAGCCTCCTCTTAAGTTTCTTTTCTATGTTGCTGCTGTGATGCAGGTCCGTAGCTACGGGGAGGAATTTTTTTGTGTCCAGAAAAATTTGTTTTAAACACGTAATAATAACAAAAATCTTGCCTCCTTGAAAATGTTTTTGTCTCCCCAAACTTTAAAACATGGCCACGGGCCTGCTGTGATGCATTGGTTCTAATTGTGTTTTTGACGCACTGCGTCGAATCCCACGATGAAGTGCCGAGACTCGAGCCTAGACCCGTTTCTGTGATTAGCCCTTTTTCGTAAGACTTGCCAAGCAGCTACGGTTGGTAAAATTCCGTCAGCTCAAGCCTTTTCGTTGCTAGTCTTATACTCTGGAAAAGAAAACGAAAAACTCGTATATTAACAAAAAGAGCTGAAATCGACGAAAATGATAGTGTCTGGTTTCAGATACCAGTCAAAAAATATTTAGATCCTAGTCTTGTTCTTGGCTTTTCAGCAAAATCATGGTCCCGGCCTTGAATTTGAATCCAGTCACGGTAACTAAAGTTACGGTCTTAACAACATTTCTGGTCAAATTTTCGATCGTTTTCATTCTAGATGACGTAGACATCAGGTTACGCTGCCGATGTTGGTTTCTCCACGTCTTTGGGGTAAAAGTATTAAACAGCACCGTCTCGACTGTTCAGGAGACTCAAAGCAAAGTAGGCACGACACAGATAAACAATTTTCTTGCGGCGCCATATTAAAAACTGCTGCAAGGCACCTGCATTTCGTTGAATGAGAAGGGGTTATGGAATCGGAAAAGAGTTTCAGTTTAGCTTGCTTTACAGTTTCTCTCACAAGAACAGATTATTGCGGATCTAAGCACACCAACGAAAAATCCGTTGCAACTCAGCATTTATAGACGAAGAGTTTAAAATTAAACCACAGAGCAAATATTAATGTGTGTCAACACGTCGACATGAAATATTATAATATCGTTGGAAATCAAATCAAACTTGGCAATCCGACCCAAAGTTTCAGAGAAAGCTAGAAAGCTGTTGAGGGATCTATCAGCGGGACAACCTAGTGCTTTTGGTGTCCCGGCAACTGGAATGTTTAAGTCGCAGTAATCATTTATTTATTTACGCCACTGAACTCAAAAGCACCTCTGACTCAAGGTAATTTAGAACCCTGGAACGGGAAAAAAGCAGTACTTTATGGCACGTATTAGACAAAAATCCTTCAACCAGACAAAAACAAATAATCACTGTTTCCACACACGCTTTCCTGTATTATCCTTGTTTTGTAATTTGATTTCTTGCCGAAACAATTCCTAATATAACAATCATGGGCGTCGGAAGGGGGGAAGGAGTACAAGGCTCCACCCAGATTTTAAAATTTGATATTTTGCTATTAAATTTTTAGTGGAAAAACGTTTTTCGCTTAGTTTCGGAGTTGGTAAAATGAAATTTCACCACAGTTGCCTCCTGGAAAAAATCCTCACGACAGTTTACACCTACTCCTGAGTCAGGTACAAAATGCTGTTGTAGTACCTATCCATACGTTATTCACATTTTCTGTTTTTGTTTGAAGAATTCATAGAATTGGAGAACAACCGAATCAGTTTTTGAATTTGAATTTGTTGACAAACAGCCAATGAAGGCAGGTCAAGCCCTGAAGAATCAGTTTTTATGACGCAAGACAATGAGCGTGTAATCCACGTCTTGAAAAGAAAACTTTTTCAAGTTTCTCGTAAATGTAAATCAATCTGCGTTAGGTTTCAAGCCTGAATCAGCCAATTGACACCGTGTAACATGTTGGTTCTCAGCCACTGTTCTGAGAGACGCTTGCGGCCCCCAAACACCTTTTGTGCGGCCCTCAACAGTATTTCAGCAACTCCTCTAATACTTTATGTAAGACTTTGGTTTGCAATAAAACAAAACGTGTCAATTGACTTGTGTGAAAATTTTTTCAGTGGGGCCCTCTAACAAAGATGTAAGTCTGGACATGGCTCCCTTCAGCGAAAAGGTTCAGAACCACTGGTGTAACATGTTGTTTACTCGATAAATCAAGGAAATGTTGGCATTCATTATCAACGTAGCACAAAAAATATTCCGAATTCAGCTGAGTGATCGAAATTATTTGGCGAAATTTAGGCCTGGGAATGCGACTTCATAGGCAGCCATCTCGACATGGGACTTGTACCTTTCTGGCACTGCTTCCGGATAAAAGAAATTGTTTTATAATTACTTCTTTTCTTGTTCCCATGCGAACGTCCTTACAGGGTGGGCCACAAGCCCCCGCCCATCCGTACCTCTTTTGTCTGTGTGCTGTCCCTCATTCTGGCTCCATAATATTAAGCGGCGCCATTTTCTGTGAGATTTTTTCTCAACATAGCAAGGGTTGTTATTCCAAATGCAGTGGTCACAGCTGCCTCCTACGCCAGAAACATCTAAAAATGCGTGTTTCACTCTTTTCAGCAAGTTTTTGGGAATGTCGTAAACATTGTGCCAACGGTTCGACCAATTTTGTTACTTTAGGAAGTATTTCTTACTTAAATTACCATAGAAACAAAGGTGTAGTAAAGCTATTTCTTGCCACGGCATTAGTCGTAACAGTTGATGCGAAATAATGGTAAGTCACAAAATGACATCCGTTGAGCGAAGGAAATGGACAATTCTAATCGTTTTCTGCAAATAAATGCTGTACAACGTAAATTGAACAACTATTAGACGCAAACTTTGCACCATAGAAAAAGTTTTGGCACATCACCAACACGTTTCTTATTTTAGTGTGCAGCTCTTTGTCTCCATATTTAGATTCTAGTAAACTCCACGCTGTGAAGTTTAAAAAAACTGGCTGATTTACCTTAGGCATATTTCGCATAGGTTACATCGGCATGAAGTTAATGCAACGCTTTTTTACGCAGACGGGCGCAAAAAAGAACTGCCCAAACCACTAAACGACTGGTTAATTTGGGTCGCAATGCTTAACACTGAAAAAACAGCAGAATAATGTTATCAAAAAAAGTATGAAAAAGCAAAATCTTTTCAAATTCTAATTTTTCATGGAAAAACTTATTAATTCGTTTGTACTGCCACACCGCTTATCATGTACACGCAACCATGATTATTTAGTATGCACGTACATAGAAATCTACTAGCTATACTCTCCCAGTGCACATGCAAAACTAAGCAGTGGTATTTTTCTCTGAGATTGTTGCAAAACGTTTCCAGGTTCTTTCTGTTTGCTTTGAGATCTGCAACTGTGCGCAAGTTTAGGCAAAGCACAATGACAGTAAAGCGTAAGACACAATACCTGAACTCCGTGTAAATTTTCAGGGGTCAAAAGACGAAAGGCTGAAAACTAGAGCACTATACCGAGCGCCGTTGAAAGTCAACTGCATTAACCAGCAATAAAACATGACCTAACAAAATCAATTGAACAAATAATAATCTTTAACAACTTGCAGAAAACCGTGAGGTTACTACAGTTCTTCTAAGTCTGTTTCTCCCACGACCTTCCCCCAAAACCAGGGGATGTAAAAAGTGGGTTAACGAATGATATTCTTAAAACTTGGTCGACTATCACTACTGGCAACCAACTTCGTCGACCTACCCGTTCTCTGAAATCATCTGGTATCGAAAGTATTAACATGGTAATGAGACAGCACAGCTACAAAAACAATGAAAAAGGTATTGTACCAGAGTTAGAAATTATCAGAGTAATATATTTACCTTACAGTTTGAGATTACTTGAAAGGTATTGCATTTCTGTTCCATAAACTGTGTTAGTTTTTTCCTCCGACATTATCTTTAATTTAACAAATTTGCATTCACATAGCTAAATGAGCAAAATCAGTCGAAAAGATATTTCTGCTTGTTCGTTCAGTTAGACTCAAAAAAGGCAATTCAGCTGCATAAAATCCTTTTCTTGCATCAACTGAAAATTATTTCAACTTTTTTGTCTCGTGTTGTTCATCATATGGACAAAGCCTTTTACTGTGTATAGTATTTTTCCTGTGATATGAAACTGTTTAGAAAAAATAGCCATTCATATAAGCTGCAGCATGTTTAATATTAAGTTTTTAAAAGCAAACGTATAGCAAGAGAAAGTGGCGTGTTTGTTCATGGTGTCAAAAGTAATTTCTAAACACGGGCAAACGAAAAACAACAAGAAGTTGATGCAAAACAGCGACATAATTTTTTTTCAAATATCGTGCAGATGACATAAGCGCCAGACTGAGGAACTGTTCAACTCTGCCATTGGGATAATTTAGTTGTAATGACAACCACATCCAAACATTTTGTTAATCACAATAGCGCTAGAATTTTTATGCCATGCTTCTCATAATTCTTTGTTAAATCAAAAAAAAACTTGCACAATTTGGTAAGGCAGAAATTTCGAAAACATTTCAGCTAAAACCATGAACCTATTGAAAACCACGCGGACAACTTTTGCATAACTTGTTTGCAACGATGGAAGTTTTCTCAGTGTTCGTTTTAAACGATACCGTCGCGGAACAGAACTTAGGCAAAGATGCTTAGTATGTCCTCTGTGAACAGCATTTTTAATGCATCTTTAAGACAAGAACCCGTACCTTATTCGTATAGATTATATCCACCACGATTAGATTTATTTTTGCAGATCGTGTTTTTCAAAAGTTGCTGGTAAGAGAACATTCGAAAAGCAACTTGCAACAAAAAGCACATAACCAATTAGAAAAATTATATGAACGCTCACTAGAAACAACAGAAACAACATCGCTAGAAACAACAGAACAACAGTTGAGTTTTTCCGGTACGTTTAAGTCGTTTGTCAATGTGGCATAAGCCATCAAAGCGAAGCCTATTTCAGTCATTGACCTGCAGTTAAGTAAAGAGAAGCTGAAAACGTCCAGTGTCAACGCGCGAACTTTTTTAAACAAATTTTAAAAAACGAGTAGTTTCGCAAGAATTGCTGTTCACGTTTCAGATGTCTTAAGGTAATTTTGTTGGCGTTTATAGGGGCACAATGACAAAAACGTCTTCGATTCTTCACTCATAAAATTTAAACAACATCATAAATGACATTAAGCAGTAATCTTAGACAAAGAACTTACAAACACAAGCGCCCAGCAAAAAGGAAAAAAGAGGTAAAAAACGTCATTTCAAGGACAACGCTGCAAACACGAAACAAAATACGTAAAAAACGTCAAATGTTCTTGGCCTCCTGACATGACATATTCATGCAAAACTAGGTCGAGCCAGTCATCGCGGAATCCAATTTTCAATTTTAAAAATCTTATCGATTGCATTCTTTACGTCATAAACAGTGTGGTCAGCTCGAGTCATTTCTTCTGTGTAGGGGAGGTCGCGATGACCGTGGTCGACCTCAACTTTTTTCTCATCCTTCTTTTCAACTGGAACGGCGGAAATTCTGAAATCGAGCTCCTTTTCCTGTGACTTGTTGGCTTCAGTTGACGACGATGCAGGTTTGTATACTCCCGTGCAAACCAGAAACGATGTGCATCTGCGCAAACGAAAACGATTAAAATAATTGTCTGCCACATGGTTGAAAAAGGATAAAAATAAACAAAAGTAGTTATCCATTGGTCAAAACGTATATTGTGTTAACCCTACAAAACATAGGCTGAAATCGCAGAAGATTTTCCACAAAATTGTATCAAAAGAACACAATTCAACCAGGATGTAAAAATGAAATCCGAATCTATTCCCTTCCACCAACAAGAAAGCAGGATCAAAACAGTTCAAAAAAAGCTGTGGAATTTGAAACTATTTCTGTGCAGTCTGACTTCCAAAATAAATGCTGACAAACGTGTTTTCACTATGGTAACCATTATCAAGATGCGGAGCACCCACGTGAGGTAAAACCTACAAAAGGAAAAAGTGTGGTCAACTGCAATGAAAAGTTCCCTTAGCAGAAACTGCCAATCAGGCAAGCAGATTTAGCTTCAAACTTTATTTTCATAAGCAAAAAAATGGCAAGTAGAGACTTTGTTTGAACTGGAGATACTGATGATGGTTAAATGCACAAACGTATTATCTCCTGCAACATCTAAGATGCATCTACAGGTTCTTTTAAAGTAGGTTTGAAAAACGAGAAGTTTTGGAAATATATTACTGTAGGTGTTTGCACAGTTACTTTTTCTAAAGAAAAACCTACTTTTTGATTCCACGAACATTGGCAATGTCCCCGTTGATTGCAAAGTGGGATTGAGTTGAAGCAGGTTGTTCTTCGACGCCATTCCTGACGAATACTTGGCGCGAGGCGTGAGGACACCTACTGCAATTGTCATTCAATTACTTCCATATGACCAGTGGAGCTAAGTATCGTTAAGCAAACCCACAGCTTACATCTCGCCATGAAGTTCCATCATTTTCTTTTCGATTTCACTTTTTTTCTTTTTTAAGAACCGATTGAACATATTTGCTCCGTAAATGTCAGTCAGTGGGTTGTCTCTGCAATGTGTTTTGAAAATGAAACAACCGTGGTTAAATCAACGCTAAAACTTTGCCTAGATCAGAACGATGTTTAACTTCAAGTGTTAATCTCAGGCGGTGAAATGCTTTTTTATTCAAACTTTACTGCGAATTTACCCTATCAGCTATTTTCGAGATGGAAGAAACATAGCTTCAAAAAAGTAGTATACAAAGCAGGCTCACCCAATCGCATAAACAGTCTCCAACTTGGGAATATTTTTTGCTGTTGCGATTTCTTCAATCAGTTTTTGCGAATACTCGTACGTGATCTCGCTCGGTTTCCCAATCAATGCGGTGTAAGTCAGATCCCGGCCGGTTATTTTTTTGTATAAATTCTCCAAGCACACGAGAAATGCTCCGTGTCCGAATCTGCTCAAGAATAAAGAAATAGGTAAAAAAACAAGTATATTAATTTCTCCCACGCAGGTGCAAATTTGCGTTCTCCATTTTGTATTAGCAATAAATTCGCCAACAGTAGCACGTGAACACTGTGGAAAAGATTTACCTAGGCATGTTGGCCTTAGCCATCCACAGCAGATCCATGTTGACTGCCAACACAGGAAGCTGTTTACAGTTTGGCTGCGGTG
>JGI24158J21664_10012829_pt1 | contig 11086 bp, 9 predicted proteins | sample Ectturendosymbi3_FD_21664 | JGI IMG/M metagenome (IMG submission 21664)
ATTGTTCTATCTACGTCACATTGCATGGCACGTTGCGTCCAGGCAGGGGGCAGTTCTAAAAAGGAAGTGTGGGTGCGCCTTCACCGCCAAAAATTAAAAGATTTGAATACTAAGATCATCCCCGGTATTTGCGCTTAGTGCGGGATTGATTTTGCAGCAAACAAGAGTTGGAACGCACATTCCCTGCCAACTCACCCTTGGGTTCAAGTAAGTTTTAATCACATGTGAAACTGACCGAAGTGAGCCGAATGGCTTCACGAACTTTCTAAACGCTGATACAGACTAAATTAATTGCTAGGACATCTATGTTTCTTGANTCATACCTTCTTACAGCCTNTCCAGCAAGACTCCCTTTCGTCAGAATAATCGGTGCAGTGTATTATGCCGTCACAAACGTTTTTCCAGGAAATGCAGGCGATCGTGTCCACGTCACAATGAAACTCTGGGCAAACTGCGACGAAATGTCGAAAAGGGCGTTACCAGTGAGTGCAATCGATTTTGAAAATTTATAAAGTTGAAATACATTGCTCAGATTTTTGCCATCTCAAGGTTACTGGCGTTTTATGTTTACATTACAGGTCTCCGAAACCCCAAACGATAAGTTGCGACTTGCATTATAAATTGCATTCTTTGCTACATACGTCAAAAATATATATGGTTCACAATTTTCAAGAGTGTTTTTCGAGAAAACCTAGATTCCTGTTAAATCTGTTGCAAATGGTTCTGGTTCTGAAAACCTATAAACTTACAAGTTAAAGTAGATCCTGCAAATACACTGATTTTAGCAAACAATTGTGAAAAACTCTTTTCTGTGATCATGCGATGAAGTGCAAGGATCTTACAAATTTAGAAAAACTTTTTTGTATAATGCACCAACCTGGTTTGTGCGATAAAATGTCTCCCGGAGAATGGTCGGATGTTGCAGTGGGCATCACTTCTTTGATAGCATCACAATCATATTCATCTTCTCCTAATAAAACACACAAATGGCGTAAGATTGTTTTTTATTACATTATTCTGTTGCTGCACCATTGTGAATGAACCACGCAAATGCGAATAATTGGAAGCGGTTCTCTTGAAAGTGGGTCGCTACAAAACACAAATAACAGTATCTTCAATAACGTCTTTAAAAAACGCCGTTTGTAGGCCATTGACAAATACCTGGTCTGTTAAACCTGTTGTCACATAGTAAAAAGCCATGCAAATTTGAAATGATGTGTGTGTTTTATTTCATTCTGAAATTTTCGGACGTTTCTTGCATTTATCTATTAAAAGTAAACTTTAACTTTAAGCTCAGAAACGTTCTTGGAATAGCATTAAAAAGGCATCACCTTTCTGTTTGTGAAAATGCAATTAAAGCAAAAAAATGCTTAATACATCGTGAATAAACAGCTGAATAAAACCGGGATACAGGTAAACGCATGCATTTTTAGCCACCTTGGAGGCAATCAGGCGACCCATTGCAAGCGTTGTCTCTGTTGACGCAAGATCCATCAGAGCAGGTGAAATGAGTGGGGGGACAGAAGCATTCCTCTTCATCCTCACCTTGTTTACAGTCTTGACGACCATCACACAACAGTGTCCGCGGAATGCATGACCCATGACGACAAGCAAATTGATGCAAAACATAGCATTTCTGCAAATATTTCAAAAATCAATGCTGTATGTGCTGATAGCAAGTAATGGGAAAGTCAGTCTTTTGGAGAAAACAAACGGTTATTTTCGCTCTACCATAAATCAATGACCTGTTTGAATTGTACAGGTCTTATTTGCAACCTCATGAATTGTTGTCTCTAAAATATCAAAAGCGCCTTTACAGCAAACAAATGGACTTTGTCTCCATGCCACAACATTTTTGTCGGCAATATCCAACATTATCAAACAGCCATCCAAAACATCGATATCATTTTTCACGCCTTCTCCTTCTGACTTGTATTATTCAGAAGTTATTACGCAAGAACAACCACTGGATTTTAACGAAACCACGTTTTGCGTTTCAGAAAGAATGACTTGCATTATTAGCAAGATTCTATCAATGAATCAAGAAGTGCGAGGTCCAAAACACGACTTCATGCGAATCGTTGTGCTTTGTGTTGTTGGTTCTAACACGTCTTTGCAATACTTTGCGTTTCAATCTGTTGCAAACTATGTTTTTCATCCTTGTTCTAAGCTGAGTGTTGCTAAATACTTCTGGCAGCCGCAGCCGAAAACTGTGCAAGTCAGACTGAATTCAAAACAAAAGAATGCCGCTTTGTGCTACAGGCCTATGAACTCCTGTAGCAGCCAGTGAAAATTTGCTCTCACATCGGACGCAGATGATTCACATTTCAAGCAACCAAAATTTTCCTTACAGTCTTTCATTGGGTCCTGTGTTTTCCACCCTGCGGGTCGTGACCCACTTTAACCCACCAGGTGATATGGATTTGTTAAAAACACGGCTTCAAATACAAATGAATTTGAAAAGTAAACAAAGGTGATCTAACAAATTTATCTCGAATAGAACGATTGTCTCGCAAACAACGTATACCAAGCACATGTAGCCAACGCCAATGAGATAACGAGCCACACTGTTTTTTTTCTCGAAACGCAATCGGGTCAAGCAAGAAAAACTACCAGTAAATTCCGATCTATCTGACAAATAAGCTTAGATGGCTCAACGATACACAGTTTCCAAATTAGCAGGAAGAAACAAAAAGCTCCGGCGATGCATTGCGTGGTAATTATCCGCTAGGTGTCACTAGAAATTTCTGCGAATAAAAGTAAGGGACGAGTGGCATATGAGTATGTCTTCTGGCGGTGACGACACTTATCATTAGGATCTGCAATCTTTTAATATAACCTCTACTCAATGCTTCACGTTTGCTAAAAAACGAAACGTTTTTTGTGGATTTGAGGTGATCGCATGCATTAAAGAGGCTTTTATCAGAGTAATAATTGAATTATTGCGAGTCAAAGCTGAAAAAACATTAACTTTCACGCACCGCTAAATGAGCAAGCAAAACGTTTTTCACTTTGTCGATAAATTGCAGTTTATGCGCAAATTACAATAATCGATTGAATCGATTGAATCGACTCTCACATTCGCACAGCTCTGTTCGTCGGAATGGTCTCCGAAGCCGCAGTCGTACTTCCCGTCGCAAACCAACAGCTCGGGTATGCACCTCCCGCTGCCCCCGCACGGAAACTCCCCCGGTGGACAAGACGTGGAGTTGTCGTCGTCATTGACGTGGCAGCTTGCTTCGTCGGAAAGGTCCTCGCAGTCCACTGTGCCGTCACATCTTCGCAAATAGGTAGCAAAGTGCACTTATTTGAGCACTTGGAAAAAAACATAAAACATCCTAAATTTGTTCCAGCAAAGCCAAAGGGTGATATGTTTCACAAAGCTACCCGCAACTCACATTCGCAGGTCAAATCATCCTTTCCAAAAAATTTCATCTTGACCTTTATGCAAATCATTCAACCTCAAAAAAGCCATACTAGCTTTTTGAGAAGTGGCGACGACGTTTGTTAGTATGCTCACAAACTAGCAATAACATTAATTTTGCAAGATTTTCACGCTACTTCCAACAACGTTTGTTCTGAACTCTAGGTCCAAGCCCACTACGTAACAGAAGAGAAGCGGGCATGCTCACTGAAATTTAGTAAACTTTTTGTATTATCTGGCTGACGACATTTGCTGGCATGCCGAAGCCTGAACGTTTGCTTCTTGTCGTGAGTTTAACGATCATGCGCAAGGAGCGATTCACTCTGCGGCTGCCGATCCATCACCAACGTTTCTATTAAAATGTGTACACTCTAGTGCTGGGCTGTAGCCGTCCCCATAAAAATATGAACCCTCCCCTTCCTGAGCATGAAACTGTTCACTGAAATTCACAAAATGTATATCACATACAGCATTCGTCATTAAGTTGTTTCGTGACAATTTATTATGTTTTCGTGACAATTTATTAAAACAGCTTTCTGCTATTATTTTTATGCTTCTCTCTTTCACACGCTTGGTCGCGTGAATCCAATTGCCATCATCCCGTGCTGCGCAAATGATATGGTTGTTTTCAAGTTTTCGTTACTGAGATTTCAGGAACCAGCTGATTTTAACTGCAACGGAAAGAATAAAGCGCGTGCTGAAAAAACAACCTGGAAACTAATTTTTTGAAGTAGCAGATAATTTAGACCAACGGCGCGAAGAGGGAACCTCGCATTTGTTTCCACGCATTGTCCATTGGTGCAAACGTGGCGTTGAGCTTGAATGCATTCCGATCTTGTCCAATTACATCCGATTTCATCCGAATCATCAGCACAATCATTTTCAAAGTCACATCTCCACAGCAAAGGTATGCACTGGAGGGCGTTGGAGCACACAAAGTCGTTTTCTCGGCATCGCAACTCCGATGAGCGGCATGGTTTTCCCTAAAACAAAAAACATAATTGAAATGCCACGAGTAATACACTTGCATTGAAGTTAATTTTTCTTTTATGTTTATTTTTTTCATACCCTTGTTGAACAAGCAAGCAACAACAAGCAGATGGGCAAGTAGCAATGAACAGTAGAACCGCACTAGCAGAATAAATGAGAACTTCTTTCAGCACCGGGATGGCGAATCTAGATACCTTTTATTCATTTTTGTGCTGCAGTAATAACTAACTAGATTCCACAAATAAGCCAAGCCTAATAAATCAGTGGGTACATTTTAATTGGACATTTGCTGATTGTTAACTTCGCTTTTGTGGAGACCAGTCACGTGAATACAGATATGTTCAAGTTTGAATCATGACGAATTTATGAAAACAGAGCTTAGTCGGCATATCTCTTGTAAGCTTGCAGCAAACCAAGAGTTTTTAATTGCAATAATATCAAGAACTAATTCCGTTTTATCAGCATAGCAGAAAACCATTTCACAATACTGCACTTTTCCCTATGGCGTCACTGCAAAATGGCAGCATCAGTCCAAGCATATTACCTCACAGAGCCATTGACCACTGACGCAACTGCATTTCTGACAGTCTCTCTCTGCGAACGATCCCACTTGGAATTCTCCTCCGTCCCACAGGCACGGACACTGTGATCGTTTCACGCAACGCTGATCATGCATGACGAAACCATCGCGGCAAAAACAACCCTCGACACAGGGCAGGTACGCGCAGTGTTTCCCAGTAGCGCTTGCTTTAACGCAAAAGTTTTTATCAGAAAATAAAAATCTGCGCTTAGGTTTAATGTCAGAGGCATCGCTATTTTTAGAAGCCTTCTTCACTCCAAAACCCACGGTTACACCATTTTTCAAATAGGGTTAGATGCGTTGATAAACAAATTTTAAAAATAACTTCCACGTCTTGCTTTTCGATCGGTGACTCTGTTATTACTCTTATTTTCAGCGTCAGACAATTCTCATTATAATTTTTATTCTTACCAGCTTAATCAAAGCTATTCAATCGATACTACAGTAACTGCGCGAAATGTGAACAATGTTTGTACAACTTACCATTGAAATGACAGGAATCTTGACAGGCAGGTCCACAGGAAAGATAAACTTGGTTGCTCTCACACTGTATTGGACACAAGGCTTGAGATCGCCAGTGGACATGAACGTGGTGACGATTGCATTCGTGACCGTAAGCGGCGATCTGACATTGCAAAATAGGTAGCTGCAAAATTCGTTGTTAGCGACAACAAAGCATTTCATTGTAAGGTTGCTGGTTTCGATGAACGCCATCACAAGTTTGATTTCATCCTGTCCGTTAAGCAAAATCCTGTTATTATACATCGAACGTACCGCCGCGCAGACACACTCGCAGTCCCCTCCTGAATTGCAGGCGCATGCATCCCAGACGCACCAGTCAAAATAGACCTGATGAGGAACCACCAAACGGCAGTCGGAGAAAACCGAACCGGACGAGATGATTGAACACTTTCCACGAGCCCAGTTTGCACGACGTGGATTTGCCTGGAGACATAAACTGCTTGTAGAAGCTGAAGCTGATTAACCACGCAGCCCTGCTTTGTGGCACTAAGGTATTCTATGACAGTTGCTTAGCCTCAGTAGACAGCTTCGGCAAACATTGACTCGCATCGTTGAAAGGTACAGTTGGATTGAGACAAACGAAAGTGATAAAGGCTTGCTTCCATTTGCGCATATATATACTGCCAACTGATAACACAAGTACACAATAAATTCATTTTGAAAAGCAAGTATGAGTTGCACACGTTCTTTAAAACTACCGCATGTGCCATCCACATCCAACGTACTTTACGTCAGCAGCGCCTGGGAGACGATGAGTGGATCTTTCGTGAGATATTCTTTCCAGCAAAAGATGCCTCGTTTGCTACATTAAATTGTTGCGTGTTTGAAAATTTTTGAGGGGATCAAAAAAGTTTTGTTCTCAAGATGTGCGGGACAAGCAAATCGAAAGTTTCTTGCAAAATACCACCAAGCAATTTCACTCGACGATCAGTGACTCACCATAACATGGCCTACCTCACAAGGTGTTGCATGACTTGGTGACGGAATAGTCTCAGAGCAGACATCGGAAACTTTCCAACTGTCCACAAACGATCGTGTTTCTACTTCTAAAGATTGTTGCGGAGTAACAAAATCATTTTGCAAACTTTTATCGTAATTGCCACACAACCCAGATACGTTACTCATGTGACGTGGAGAAAGCTGAATGGTCAGTCTGGTACCTAAAAAAGTAGAGTTAAGGTCATATTTGAAATATCAGGCATTTTCAAAGCTCTTCTTTTTATTTCAACGAAATAGCAACAATTATAACTGTGCTTTTCAGAAATGTCTGTCAAGTTTGCATCAGAACAAACTTTTTTCAAACGTTTTTGGACCTTACGATTAGAAGACAAGTTAAAAGCGAAAGCAAAATTCTTTCCTAAAAAATAATTCAAACTAAATATACGACTGCCCGCTCAGGAGACGGGGTTTAGTATTGCGTCAATAGTGATTGCACAAAAAAATGTTCAGTATTCTCCCACATTTAGTTTGCACATATCATTTTCTATTTTTTGCTGCTGAAAGGTGGCCGTACTTTTTCCTGCAACCTTTCTAGCTGGTTTGAACATATACAACCGTTGGTGATTCGCTGACAGCAGGACTGCGGGCAATGCAAATTCTTTTCACCTCCATCCCATAGCACTGAAACACCAATCAAGGGCCAGCTCACAACAACAAACAAGCCAGCTCGATCAACTGCAAAAAAAGTGATGTCATCAGCCATGGCGTCATCTCCGTATCGTCGAGGCAGTCTGACGACTGGAGCACCGTTGATCGTGATTCGTTTGTATCGAACAAGATGCACCACCACTGACCCTTTAAAATAATATCAGAAACGAAATAGATCTGCACGAAGTGTATTTAAAGCTATACCAGAAACTCTGAGCACTACTTACACAGTACAATAATGCTAATTGTGCTTTTGTGGAGAAAACAGGTTGAGCTGGTTTCATTTGGCGATAATTAGCATTGCAACAGGGAAAACTGCAAACTCTTCCTCTGCGTCGTGAATCTACTGCCTAAATGTTTTAACCTTTATTTGTGGCACATGCATTAAAATCCTAACTTGCTTGGGAAGAAAGGCATCAGGCACAAATATCAGATCAACAAGACACATGTCAACAATATCTCCGACTTGTCAGATACTGGATAATGTGCAACTTTAGGTCCCAAACAGTGGCGTGGCCAGCCCCAAAATTGGGAGGGGCCAAATATTTTGACGTTAAGCGAACAACTGGGACACCGCGCCTCTCGAAGCACAAAACGAAAAGATGTGCTTGAAATTTTGGGGGCCATAGCTCTTTTGACCCCCTTGGCACGCCAATGGTCTTTATCCCAGCCAGATTTATATCAGATATCACGATGTGTGACTCCGTTATCTGTTTTTTCTATAATGCCAGCTCTTCAACAAAAGTTTGAACCACATTTTTTAAATGCCGCGTCGTTATCCAACAATACTTCGAAGTTACGAATAAATCGTAAGAAAATTTTATGTTGGGCCAGTTCTTTGCCATCTTTACTGCATTTAGCAACTTCTACCGTTTCGTTTTCTGCACTCTGGATGAAAGTTTTTTTTCGGATTTGCCTTTAACCTCACATGAGCTTTGATTGCTCCTCGCGCAGCACAGATCATCGACAGTTGGGAATGGGAACCTATACCTCGCCCACCCCAATTTGCAATGAATAATGGCCTTTTGTATCCTCATGCTGTTCCGTTGTAGCGTAGACCTTGTTTCTTTTTTGGCCTCAGCCCGCAAAACCGGACGACAGGGTTGTAGCTTTAAACTCGAATGGTCTAAACCGGTTTGATTCAATTTCTTCATGTGTCTTTCAGTTCGCAATGCTAGCGTCCAATCCTGGCTGCCAGTCCCTCCAAACACCAATCAACTTTTGTTGTTTTGTGCCATCGTTTGTATTTCTCGTTGCTATTGCAATATCGCTTTTGATGATGGTTTGCTTTGATTACGTTGCTAGGGTGGATTCTCTACGGTTGTCGCATGAGTTTACTGATATAGCACTCAATAAATGCAGAAAGTTAAAGTAAGACAAACGTTTTATTCGATCTGTATCAGGCAGAAGTAAAAATGAAGCTTTCAAAGCTTTCAAAGAGAAATTAACCTGACTGAAAAGGTGGTGTTGTGGTTGCCTGACATTCATTCAGTTTTTTGACGTAATAAAGGGTGGCAACAAGTACCCGCACTCAAAAAGAGCAATAAGCCTATTTATCCACTCTGTCACATTGTACACATAACACTCGAATAAGACCAAGTAATCTAATCAGCACGAGATATTGATTCGAGAACATAAAGACACGGTAAGGATGAAGCGAAAAATAAGACCTATCGCGATTTTGTAACGTAGTTCAATCAATCATTTCAATCATTCGCACCGACTGTGACGTAAATGGACTTCGAGCACGTGACCCCGAATGAACCGCAGGGCGTGTTTTGCGCTGTGATGGTGAAGAGGCCGCTCCTTTCCTTGACGAGAACATACGAACAACCTCCCTGAATAAAAAAGGCACCGCTGATTTTTGACGTGACCGCAAATGAGCGGCAAAAGTTCGACCACGATTCATAGAAATCTTGTGCAAAGGTTAAACAATGCTCGAAACCTGTTGCTTATATTGCTACGCAAATATCTAAGCAGAAAGCAGATTAGTTTGTTCAACACAGGTGGTCTGAAACTACAGTAATTACTGTGCATTGCGCAGTTAGCTTTATAGCTTGCCTTGGTTGTGCGTCTACATGTTAATTGGCAGTGTTGCCGATCATAGGCGTAGCCAGTGGGGGGCCAAAGGGGCCATGGCCTCGCCAAATTTTAGAAAATATAGTTATTTTGTGCTTTGAGAGGCGTTTTTCTAAACAAAGTAGTGTTTTTCGCCTAAAATCAGACATTTTGTCCCCGCGCTTTTTTATTTGGCCCCCCCAAATTTTCGGTCTGGCTACGGCACTGCTGCCGATTACGCTGTGCCTTGAGCACACATCACAAAATAAAGATTGAACAAAAACCTTTGGGATACAACAGTAAGTGACTCGAAGAATTGATCATTTCATAAAATGAACCACGTTTCGGATTATTGTTCTGTAATAAGTTATTGTAATGTACACAGCTTCGGCTTCACTCATAAAACGCCTTTTCCAAACATTTGGGGGCTACTTATGTCGCAATAAAATCTAGTTTGCTTCAGCATGTGCACTTGTCGGTTAGATCAATGAAACAAATACCTCAAAAGAATACTTCAGGCCGTCGAAGGTGACGTAATGTGTATCGCCGGCGGTAGTACATTGTGACGAACAAAGGAAGTTCGTACATTTCCACCGCCTGCCTTCGCAAACACTGAAATGCATGAGGACAGACTATTAAAAATGTGTATACATTTGCTCATAAAACTGAAATAATATGGACTCCTCATAGCACCTTTGCGTTTAGAGCTAAAGCAATGTTCTAAAGGTTTGGAACATTTTATTCAGCCGTCTCCAGTTCTAAATCTCCGTTCGAAAATAAACGAAAACATTTCTTTATTATAAAATGCAGCTATGCAAACTTCGATTTGTAAACGCAGTACAACCTGATAACGTCATCAAACAATTTAAGCTACGAACTCTCATAAACGACTCACAGAAAAACTTTTCTCAATAATTTTAAAATGATGAAACTCATGCATTGCAATAAATTCATGCGTGATTAAAATAACCCACGAAAAAGAGACTTCATCAGAGGACCGACCGTTTAGTGTAACAAAGTTTCATGGTTCACTCAGCATCTACATAACTAGCGTTTGTCATTGTCCGGATGTTATACATGAATCATGCTGAACATATTCTAAAAAAAAACAACAAGGCTTTATTCAGCAGTACCTTGAATGAATTCAGTTTTCGGTTTTTATGTCCAAACGTTCTGCGCTCGCTACCAGTGGCGTGAAAGTAAACAAAATTCTACATCGTAGTGTACGAAGCCACATAAAAATGAACTTCATGTCTTGGCTGACAAGGGCAGAAGTTTTGCAGTAAAGCACGTAAAGACTTTTTTATGAATATTTTAGTACGTTTGCCGTAGACACGATTGTTGACAAAACTCAAATAAATCTGAAACTGAGGCAAAATCAGTAAAACCAATTTTCAAGAGTGTTTCACGACTCAAAGACAATGGAGATGAGTGCACAATGCGAAGCACTGTTCATGTTTTGTTTATTTTTCTGAAAACCTAATAAAAATTGCGACCGAACACCTTCCCTAAACCAATAGTCAAGTCGGAAGCAAACATGAGGCAAGATGTTCACCGAAAGGCGTGATGTCTCAAACGAAATGAAAATGATTTCAGTTTGTGATCATTTTCAAACCCTTAAACGCAGGCTTGCGGAGTCGTAAGGAGTCGGAGATTTTTGGGTGGAGTCGGAGTCGGATTCGTAACAACACTGGGGGTCGGTGTCGGAGTCGGATTTTTTTGTCAGACTCCGACTCCGGATGCCGAGTTGAATCATTTTTACACCACACTCCTAAATTGGGAATTCCTGTTGAAATGGTACAATTTCTTTTGAATCTTTTGTTGAAACAGAGATTTCTTGCTGTGTACCACGATTTCCATTGATT
>JGI24158J21664_10012830_pt1 | contig 11085 bp, 11 predicted proteins | sample Ectturendosymbi3_FD_21664 | JGI IMG/M metagenome (IMG submission 21664)
TTTAATTTATTTGTTTATGAGCAGACACGAAGTCCATAGTATGAACACACACACTCTGCAGAACGCAGGTTGATGAAAACAGACAAAACAGAACGTATATATTGCTTTTACCCGGCAGTATTGAAAGTGACCGAAAGTGAAACAAGATTTCCTTTTTTGTGTACGGTGTTAATATATTTCGCTGCTGTCGTGTTGCTCCGATCCTCTCGTCTTTACGTAACATTGCGAGGGGCTTTAGTGTGTTGTCAATCCTAAAGCCCGAACTTAATTCTGTTTTTTGATAAACCTTACTAATTTTTAAAGGTATGAATATTTGAAAGTTTTCACGTTGCAAAGGTTCATTGCGTCGTTCAAACATTAAAATGTTAGGAGTTGCTAATTCCCGTCGGGTTCGGACAGCCTTCTTATATTCTCCATGGGCTTAAGAAAAAGCGCAAAATATCCTTTTCTTCACACTCCTTAGGGATCCATTAAATTAATGGAACACATGAGATTAGCGTCTGAAGATAAAACTGGAAATCTAAAGACATGCAGTTAAATTTTCATTATATAAGTAACTTATAAAGTTCCAGCTTTATTCGTTTCGTAGCAGAAGTATTGGCCATATCGCAGAGGTAAGACAAACAACACAAGAATACAAAATGCGTGTACACAACGCATCGTAAGGCAGATGTAAGGTGATACACACAGACAATACTGAAGTTGAACTGACACCGAAAACAACCCACCAGTAATTACTGAATTCAGTTATAGTCAGTCTGGATGATTACGTTTTGGGGGCACAGTCTTTCTTCCTAATTGATGCCATTGCTATCACGTCATTTGCCATGGCCATCGAAAAATTTGAGCAGATCGCTTTTTCTTTAAATCCGTTTAGGCTGAGGAAATTTTCGTTCCTTTGGTTGAGTCAGGGTTGCCATATTGGCGAAGTTATCGAAATCTGGCGAATTTTGAAAAGTGTTGGGTTGCAAATATTTTGGTTTGGCGATTTGGCGAATTTCTGGCAATTTTTTGAAAGATTTGGCTTCAAATTTTTTGGTTTGGCTAAACGTACGACCTGCATATTTGCACGTATTTGCTTACATATTCATATGTAGATTACTTTTTTAAGGATCAACCCTTGAGTACACTCAATATTATTGCTTCTCCAAATACAATTGACTCAAATGTCGCCTTTGCGAATGGTATGAACAGCTTTCCTTCCGGTGCTGGTTTTGCAAAGTTTTGTGAAGAGCATTAAATATTTTTCTAGTTACGCAACGATTAATGTTCTTGAATTCCACTTCGACCGTTTCATCAGCTATGTAGGCTTGGCGAAACGTTAGTTAACAGCCACTGCGAGCAAAAAACTGAAGTAAGTGTTTATAAATCTTTTGGTAATTTCGTCCAGAATAGTGAAGTGAACTTTACATCCTCAAGGTAAGATTTAACTTGACAAAATCTGCTCATATCTTCATCTCGAGCCAACTTACGTCTCAAACGTGAATTTCGAGACAATTATCGCCCTTTTTGATTTTCTTCGCTTTCTGAATCGCTTTTTTGATTTAGTCAAGAACTCTCTTTTTGGGTAAGGAATATCTGTTCCGTTCAACTTGTTCATCGCACAGTTTTATCTTCAATAGATTTCTTTGGTGAGTCGCGTTTCCTTTTCTCAGTCCACAACGCCATAGCTGTTACATGGGTATTAGAATTACATTGTTTTCAAAGACCTCCCTTTTCCTCCAATGCCACCTTGTAATTGCAAAACCCTGCAGATGTAAACGTTTCATCCTTATTGTTGTGGTAAATAAATGCAGGACGGGCGTAGAGGACAGACAATTTTTTCGACTGAGTATTCTAGCGATGTTACACCGGTGTACCAAGCAATTTGAAAAGATTAAGAATGGATCCACGTTCTGACTATGGCGTAGATACACACGGTTTTTCGGGATGGTCTTTACCGGTATCTGATGACGGTTGCAAATAAGGAAGTGATGGTGCTGATGCTACGCCAGATAACGTCATGCGCACTACAAATACAGACGTGCAACTATAAATATTCATTGGTCATAGAATTTTGTCTTTATTTATAAACTGTCTAGTTATTCACTTAATGTGCAAATTGATTGGGTTCCTGCATCCCTTTCAGCTACACCATGAAATGCTACAAAACCTACCTGAAAAAGCGACAACCAACACACCACTAGCCTCAGTAGGATCAAAACAAACAATTATGTTTATCGACGTGACAACCATTCCGGGAAGACAATGAATGGAGATTAATAGGAGTGCGCAAAGTAATGTCAGTTCAGTTGATTATTATTATTAATACAGCAATTTGTGAATAATGCATTCCTACAGTATTCTCAATTCCAATTATGGACAAAGCTGTGGAGTGTGGAGTACAGTAGAAATACAATTTATTCAATGACAAGCATCAACGAGCGGTGTTATTTCATCTAAGCTGCTGCTCTGCACTGGGAAATAAAAATTTGTTCCTCGTTGGGAATTAACCCCGTGGAAATGGCCCCTTGTAGCTGCAAGGAAAGAAACTGTTGTTGTTTACTCTGCACATGCAATATATTAGGAGTCGTTAAGATCTTTTAGAGACCGGGATGTAGAGACGGATGTAGTATTCACTTCATAGGGTGCGTTACTAATTGAGGAGTCAACCAAGAAGTTGCAATAGCATTTTCAATCTACCGGATAAGCGACCTGATGTGTCGAGGTTGTCAAGCCGAAGCAAGACAGTATATAGGCTTTCACCAGTCTTGTCCGTTAATCGCGCTGCAGAAACACGTTGACACTGACTGCTTTCCACGATTATATTCCGATATAGAGCAAACACGTCAATATTCGTGAACACGAAGAGAAACGTAGCGTAAATCGGTTGAGCAAAGAATAAAGAAAGAATACGGCTAAAACATTTTGCACCTCCAACCTGATCATGCTAGTGGCAAAACAAAACGTTTGGACAAGATAACTTAATTACAGTGCATTTTGAGATTCTAGTCTATAACAAAAGCAACAGTGAACCTTGGCGTACCACACACAACACCCCAACACCTGAGATTGCGCCTAGATTTCTGATGGCATCTGCCAACTTCGGATTGCTTTTCGCGTTGTAGCCGTTGTGATCAGTTGCTGTCAGAAGAGCTCTGAAAGCAGCGGTCCGCTCAGGACGAAAAGCTGTCAGACAATAAAACAAATAACTTGTACTGATGGCAGCGGTTTACTTCGGGTACGTGTGGTCTCGCCTTACGTGTGGTCTCGCCTTAAGGAGTCGTAAACCCAAGAGAACCAAATGCTTTTCATGTCTTATGATCGCCAAGGAAACAATTTCGGCGTACATAATTGGAGGATGAGGCAACTGCAACTACTAAAGGATCAAAGAGTTGAAGCGGAGAAAAACAATGAAAGCATAACGAAGCGATCACACCGACAAAAGCATCCACTACAATTTCAAGCAGTAATAATACTTTCACACATTCAGTTGTATGCAACTGACATGTGGATGATTTCCATGGACAATAATGTACAGGTAGGCTGTGTCAGTTTTTGTTTGTTGTGGTGGTAAGCAAGTTACAGTTTATGCAGGAAAAAACGCGTTTTGAACGTTTACGCAAAGCACGATGCAAACCATACGAGAAAACACATCACGACGGTGAACGCATCGAGAGTGCACAGATCATACTAAGCTTGTGCATTTGAATAACGTAGTTTTTAGGATATGTTTTTTCCGTTTGCATGAATACTTAATCAAATCATTCGTGTTGAAAAGATTCCTCTGGTGATGCAACACGAAATGCATGAAAAACGTTGTTATATGCTGATGTCGATTGGTATTTTTTCGGGCAGCAGGTAGGTGTGCGGATACTTCAGTGACTTGTTGCGTTCAGCAAACTTTGTGCTAAGTTTGTTCAGCTCCTGCCTGAAATGTTTCTGTATGTTTTTGACTTCGGTTTCAACAAACAGCTCTTCGGTGACGTCACCAAGTAACACCTGATGTTAAGAAGAAGATAAGCTGAATAAGATTCAACTTCAAATTTTACATACAAATGGCATTTGTCCCAACTTGATGCATGCGTTGCATGAATGCAACTGAATTGCTTACATTCACATGCAGTTTGTAACTGAAGCACTAGTGAGACTTTTTTGTCACTAATAACCTTCCTACAAGTAGTTCCTTGGGCCGATTCCGAAAAAATGATGGGTACAATAATCTCTGCAGCTCTTTCAGCACTAAACAGTACACCTGCTGCAATAGCATATTAGTGCGTATTTAAGAAATGTCCCAATGATAAACTTTTTCCATGTGGATTTTTGAATAACACTACGTATGTTTGCAACAAATTAGCTTTCTTACACTGCTTATCCTGAAACAGCTATTTAAAGAAAATAATTTCACGCATAATTTCGCTCATGTAAATATGTTGAAACAAACACTGATTGCAGTGGATGCCACTGGCGTGTTCAAAACATATTTCAAAATCATATCGTACGTGATTTTGAAAACGTTCATTTAGTTATGTGTTTCTTAGCAAAACCTTAAATTTGTATACAAACGTTTGGGTAAACATATATGTGCAAGAACCTGCAAAGCTCCTTTAGCGATAATTTTCACCACGAACTTTTTCTTCCAGCGACCAAATTTCATCGTAAACATTGTAATTATTTCGAGACCCAAACGAAAGTTCCGAAAGTAAGAGCCATTTCTCACTGTATGCTGCTGTAGTACAATAATAATGTAGAAAAAACAGAGACAAACGCTGGCTAGCAACTTTACTTCAAGACTCAAAAAATGATAGAATTTTTTGTCACAGAAGTTTTTCATAACGTGCCTCTATGTACGTGGAAATGAAACAATTGAATCGAATTCATATAACTTTGTCATTGGCTTGACTGGTCTTCTAGCGTTTGCTGTTTGGAAGTTATCGCCTAAACACAATAAATTATATAATTAATTCACCAAGGATTAATTTATTTATTTATTTTATGGGTTTCAGATCACAATTTGCTAAACACAAACGCTAGAAAGCCAATCAATGACTGTAAAGATATGGGTTTTCGCCTAAACCTTTGTTTGGTAAAGGAAACAAAAAATTGCCACTTGGGATTGGGGCCCAGGGTCAGGTGACGCTGGCAAAAAATGCCAAACCTACGCCTATTCTGACGCAAACCCCAAAAAACAAATCCAAAACTTCCCAGTTTTTTTAAATCGAAACTAGAAGGCTTTCCGCATCTTCAGGGTTTTTGAACACCTTTCTTGCTCTATCCGCTGGGCAGTTATATTTGAAATAGTCCATGTCAACATATCGGCTTCTGCGGTCCGTAAAAGGTTGTGGCAAACGTTTTTGGTCTTAAATGTATTTCTAATGTTCATTAAATGATATGTTTTACGCCGTGGTTGGAATTGCACAGCTCCTTGAATTATGAATCAGTGTGCATGCAACCCCGTTTAGCCAGGAACAATTCAACCATTGCACTGCATTACGAACAAAATATATAACAAGTATTTGAGATTTACTGATGCTCGTTGCTCAGTAATTACAACGACTGTTTTGACCCTTACAGCCAGCGTAAACCTTAACGCAGTAGTCCAGTGGTTCCCAACCTTTTTCGATGCATTCCTCCTTGGCTCATTTTGGAACTTTTCATTCCTCCCCTATGGAACTTTCATTCCTCCCCTGTTCGGGTTAGTAGGCTAGTACTAACAACAATTGGAACAATGGTCTTTATTGACAATAACTTGACTGATAAAAGTGGGACAAAAACTGATTGTTGTCAAATAATGGCAGTAACGTTCATCAACAAAAATTTGTGATCGTCCGCTAAATAACTCACGAATATAAAGCGATATAACTAATTGAAAGAGTCAACGACAACCTGAAAAGAAGTACAAGCCTTACAATGAATTATTTAACTATTAAGTGAAAATTCCCCTCCTGAACTCATGATATTCATCTCTGGGGAGGAATTCCTCTACGGTTGGGAACCACTGCAATAGTCCGTTAGCCTACATTTATGCGTTGCGTTTTACTAAACATACCTCGTCTTTGGAGTACTGAGATAAAGCGTATATCAAAGTAATCACTACCGTTGCTTGGAAACATCAGGTAACGTCTTCAGCACACAATGCAAGTTTGCCTGCAGTAGAATAGGGAGATGACAAATTATGGCAACGAATGACCCTGACTTGGCATTTTAGAATAAATGAGTTGATGCCGCAAAAATGTGCTAAATATGAACTACCGCAGGGTCGCCAACATGGTGGCCGTGGGCGCCAGGTCGGCGAGGTCGCTTGCAAGGACCACGTTGATCGCCCTTGGGCCTGTTCTGAAATATAATTAAACCTTTCGGGCCAAGATCTTAGCTTTTGAAGTTATTATCGGCCACAACTCGCGAACGGATTACGCTAGAGAGTCAGTGAAGACATTCGCGGATTCAGAAGACTGCAATCGATCCGATGAGTTGAAAAAATGAACTTTAACATTTGAAAATTTTGATAAAAGTGGATATTTTTGATTTTCTGGAAGAGATTTTTTGAAAAATTTCGGAAAATTCAAAAATGTCTATCACGCTTACCTATTAGCTTTCTCGAAACGTTGTTTTGGACCCAACTAATAAAAAATGCCAAACAAAATAATTCACCACTGCTTTGTGTGGAAAACGTTTGGGTAAATAAAATCATTTTTGCTAAATCTAAAAATATTCTATTTTTTTGTTTTAACGTATGCCCCTTGAAAATAGCGTTTGTTGGAATGCATCATTGCAATGAACGCAAAAAAACAATGAAAAGTGGTCTATTTGTGACAAACTTTTGTTAACGTTTGTCGCAATTTGGGATTTTAGACCTTTTTGCCCCCCAGATAAGAAGGTAGAAATTTTTTTAATTATGTTTTCAAAGTGTGGTTCATGACTATCATTTTTTCATATAGAAACGTTTTTGCAGCGTGTTTCGTTTTCGCTCCACAGTTATTTGAATAAAAACCATAAATTTCTTGGCTACGCGAAAAACGGATTGTCCCTAAAATACGTCATAATGAATTCACAATCACGCACAACATATCTCAAAAAAGCGTTGTTGTCTTCCGCATTCGAAGACGTCTTCATTGACTTTCTAGCTAGCTCAATCCGTTCGGTTATGGCTGATAATAACTTTAAACGTCGCGATCGTGCCTTCTCTAGGCTTTGAAGGGTTCTGAAGGTTGCTCCATAAAAGAAGACAACCTTAAACTCTTTTAAAGCCTGGACAAAGGTGCTCGTTTAAGGTTTATCAACAGATCATTCTGCTCCAAGCAAATCAGTAGAGAAAGATAAGTTTGTTTACTTCTGCAGCAGCACAAGCATAAACAAGCGTCACTTCTCATTCTGAAAAGATGTTGGTAGATATGGCTATGCTTTCATGATCGGACTTCCCATTTCACAAACATTTTTGCGAAGGTAATTGCGTTAAGACAATTTGTGTCTAAACATCATTTGATAAATGCTTAAGGAACAGCATGTGTGAGTAGTATGTTTTTCTGTGTTCGAGTGCCGTTTCCGAAAATCCCTATCAAACCCCTCTGTTCCCCAGTTCCCCTTTGTCTTCCCCCAGTTCCCCCTCGGTCTTCCCCAGTTCCCCCTCTGTCTGTCCCCCGGGATCCATCTTTCTTCCCCGGGGCCCCGCAAAACGTTCGAATCCGAACGCGCTTTATTTGAGCTTCTGTCATGTTTATAGCCGTCAAGACTATAAACATAATTTGCTTTCAGTCATTTTCACTCACACACCAAAATTCTCAGCCACAAATTCAGCATGATTTATATCAGTCAGTTTTTTCAAAAGTGTTTTAAATGATTCTTCAAAAATATCTGAATCTTCGCTGAAGTGTTTTGGTTTCAAAGTGAAAATAATTTTAACTTTTTTTGGTTTTGAGTCATTTTCAATTTTTTTTATCATAACTTTTGCTTTCTTAGAATTAAAAATTACCGTAACAATTACATTTTTTGCCGCGCCATACATTTCTTGGACTGTTCTAATATCAGATTTAGAAAGTATCTCGTTTTTGTTTTTGGCACTAAACCCAGGTTTATAAAATGATCTCATAATACTGTTTTTGTCTTCAGCATTGTGAAAGAGTCCGATGCAATGGCCAATTTCGTGAACAGCGACTGAAAATAAATTGTTTTGCCCATCTTCTGAAACTGTTTTCAGGTCTGACCATCTCTCATTGTCAAAATGCAGGTCGCCAGACAATGTTGAATCACCAGGGTAGAACCCGTGCGCTAAAGTTCCAGATTTCTTATTATTCAGTTTATAAGGGCAGTTAATTTCCGCATTTTGCTTTTCATCATCTGTCAAAAATGCGATATTCATCACTTGGCTCCCATCAAAAACTCTTTCAAATTTCAAATCGCAAACATTTTCCCAAACACTAAAAGCATTTTCGATTTCGTTCAATGTTTTTTCTTTACCAAGCGAAGATTAATTTTGAAAGTCATAAGTCAAAACTTTTTGCCCCCAAAGGGTGCAATACTTTTCATTCCCAATGTTATCAGGCATAGCACAATACATTTATTACAACTCTGAAAAATTTACTCATTCAGCCGGTTCTGCTGATTCCCTGAGCGACAGTCGTTCGAGTCTCACGACATGGCTCTGAAGACCTTCTACCTGGCGAGTGAGGCTGGTAACTAAACCTGAAGATATTTGATTTGGGAATCGACATAGTGTTTATGGACTGCATCGTTTCGTTTGGTTGGATTCGCAAGTCCGGAAATTACATTATTATTCATTTTTAGTTTCTCCTGAGATCCTTCAAGGTTCACGTGAAATGTTCTTTGCCCTATCCGATAATCAACGAAATTTACTGTTGCGGCATCATTCGGATCAACAGGTGGACCGAGATATTTAATTTTCTGGCCATTGAAATCCTGGTCGGCTTCTGGAAGAGAAGTACCATCTACTTCAGAAATTTCACCGCCTCGATTCGGTTGTTTAGATCAATTTGTCAAAAAATTTCTCTATCAACATAACCTTTTGGAGCAGCATCTGATTGATCACTTTGAGTAGGGTCCAGCGGGTGTAAACCGGTGATTTTATGGTCTCTCACGTCTATGCCCTGATTTTTCTGATGAAATTTCTTTCAACAAATCTTCGATTGGTTGCATCCTGACCATCAGTTGGATTTTTCAAGTTGGTGATTTTGCAATTATTGGCATCCAAATCGGCATTGATTGTTCCAACTGGACTGGCGATGAAGCCATCAACATATCCCTTGTTCACGGCGTCTTTTAGACTTGTTGGATTTGCAAGATTTGTTATTCTATTATTCACCATTATCAGATCATTTGTCGGTTCTGAGGAACCATCAATTCTCTGATAATTTGGTAATTCTTTCATATTGTTTTGTGCAATTTCAGTCTGAAGAGTTCTCAAATTTACTGCATTGTCGTTGTTTATCGGATCTCCAAGATTCAATATTTTTTGTCCATTGAAACTAACCGGCCCTCTCAATTGAGAAACGACATCAGCAGAAACGAAATGTTCTTCGTTATAAAGTTGGAGCCCCTGTATCATATCATCAAGTGTTCTTTTGTTCACAGCGTCCTGGTCTGCTACATGATTTGCCATTCCAGTCACTCCATGACCACCGAAAGATAAATCGTTTCGCATCCAATTACTCCAATTGCGCCTCAGGAAATATTTGCTTACAAAACGAAGTCGGACTGCGTCGTTGTCCTGTTCAGGCTCGCCCAAGTGTGAAATCCTGTTTCCAGCCATACCAATCCATCCCTGCATGTCCCCACCCAAAAGCGACAGCTTCGTATCTGCGTATCCTTTTGTCACCGCAAGGTGACTTTGTTCTGGCGCTTTCAAGTATGAGACATGATAGCCATCTATGTTTAAATCTATCACCACAGTCGATGCGGGGCTACAGCGATTTAAAAAATTGGTTTTGATCCACTGTTTTGATCACTTTTTGAATAAACGTAAGACTTATTCGCCGCGTCGCCTTCTTTGGCCGGAGACAATACTTTTTTAATCGGATTATTCTACATATCGACTGGATTACCTCTTTTTAGAAATCTTTCATTGACATATTTCTTCCCCACCGCGTCCATTGGACCCCGCGGCGAGCCAAGATTCACGATGGTTTGACTAGACACATCAATGGCTTGACCTTTTCGTAAAAAGTTGTTGTTCACATATTCGTGTGAGACTCCGCTCACATTTGTTTGGCTCGTCTTTGGACTTCGTCCGAATTTATCTACGGGCATTTATTATATCACCAAAATTTGTTTATTTATTTCCTGTAGCCCTTTTCCTTTTTGCATCTCTTTCAGAACAAAAAGACACAAATGGCCACATAATACCTCTTGCCTTGGTTGAAGTTGCTCAGTCGGATAGAACACATCACTGTTGAGATAATTGTTTAATTCAGTTGGTGGGGGTAGTCCGAATGAGTCAAAATAAAATTTATCGTTTCCACTCTTGAACCGCGCGACCCAGTGTGTTCCATTTCCGGAAGTGTCGTCCAGGTTCATAATTGCGCGCTCATTTCGTTTTGGTTTCTTTGGCAAAGTGTCTCTCAAGAAAACACCACAAAAGTATCTTTTTCGCCGCATCTTCAATTTCAAAGTTGCTCAGAGGTATATTTGGTAAAACAACATTTTTAACCCTAATATTCATTTATTTTAAACGTAACTTTCCGATTTCGTTCCCAGTCTCGGGAACATCTTATCAAATTCCGAATTTACTTCATCAAAACTTCTGTATGTTTCATTTCATTTTGATATCTGCGAAAGAATCTTCTCAGACTCACCTTCAGAAATTTCATTGTTTGACAACGCTTTCGAAACCACTTTTCGAATCGAGTTGATTTGGTTCTCAATCAAAGATTTTTGCTTCTCATGTTTCTGAATTTTCTCAAAAACGTGTTTTTCAATTACTTTCAGAAAAATTGAGACACTTCCGAAAAGGAAATTTAATCCCTGCAAAATCTTGGTCGTTTTTCGTTCCACAAACAACACAGATGCCTTGAAGCATTTGACGGTTGTTTTTTGTTGTTTTCTGTTTCACGTCTCTAGTTTCCGTAAATTTACGACATTTGACACAATATATTT
>JGI24158J21664_10012832_pt1 | contig 11084 bp, 6 predicted proteins | sample Ectturendosymbi3_FD_21664 | JGI IMG/M metagenome (IMG submission 21664)
AAACCAAGGGTTCACAACCTGGGATGCATGTACCCCTAGGGGTAGATTTTTTTTATCTGAAAGGGCACATTTGAGGTTAGCAATGGAAGAGAAAAATAATGTTTGCATATTATTCATTTCGAAATACTCGCATTTATACATAGGTCAACATCAGTGAGTATTATTTTCAAAATCAGTAGATGCCTATTGGTACAGTAATTATATTTTTTTATTTTCCTCAGACTTTTTGTCATAAGAAATTTTGGGGGAACATGCTCATATAACGAATCCTGAAGGGGTACATGGCCGTAGAAAGCTTGGGAATACTTGTCCTAAACCTAAACCTTCAGCGACACACTATAAATGAAAATGTTGGTTGCTTTGATTGATTCATAACATGGTTCACTGATTTGCGTGGAAACAAGTGAAACGGAACGTTGGCGGAATGGTAAAATGGAGAGAACAGCAGCAAAAAATATTTTTTGTTAGATTATGAAACTTTGTAAAAAAGAAAAATTTTTGGCGAGCAGACTGTAGTGGCCCGTAGCGGCCCGGAGTGACGTCATCGCTAAAAAAATTGCTAGCGGACTGTTTCAAAACCGTAGCGGACGGCCCGAAGACTGGACTGTTAGCGGTCCGTGCCATCTCCACCGCGTAACGTCAGCCGTCACATCCAGCCCGCATTTTTAATGGTATTTCGCCGGATCCGTTTTGTTTGCTGCCGGCTAGACGACTGCGGACTCACGTAACTTTGGTCTTTACTTTTGTGCGGGGGTCTTTCGATTATAAAAATTAAAAAAAAAACAATTTAAGCAGATAGTTTCATATTTCAGTTTGTGGGGGGTGGAGTTTCTTTGGGGACTAAGTCCGAAAAAGCTATCTCATGTTGACGGTACTGGTTGAGGGTTTTATTTTTTGGTTTAGGGGTTAAGCAACGGCGGCGGAAGGTAAAAATGATTGGTATGGCCAGCGGCTAAGAATTACTAGAAAAATATGAATGATCTATGTTTGACAAAACATCAAATTTCAACCATAATTTTTTTACTGAACAGAAGCAGAGTCGTGTAATCAGAAGACAAAAAAACAATCAGACACACGTCACACTTCCAAAAACACTTAGGCGTTTCTGGTTTCTTGAAACAAATTCTGAAGCTATCTTTTGCACATTCAAACTTTCTGTACAATATCTATGAACTGACAAATGCATTAGGTGATTCAGTCTTTGCGTACTCATGGTAGATGGTTGTTGGGAAGTACGTTTTCAAACGATGAAGAGATGAAAAAGACCGCTCTTTCGAAGCGGTTGTAAGTGGTAGCACGTACATAAGTTGCAGAAGTTCCCAAGTTCAGAAAAAATATTGCAATTCTGAGGGTTTGAACAGCTCTCTGGCTCATTCGGCTGATGACTTATATCTATGGTGGTGCAACGTTCCACAAGAAAAGTGGCATATGTGGGACTTAAAACAGAAAACAGTTAAACAAGTTGACGTTTCATTAAGCAAGGTTGTCAAGCAACATGCATATATATTACTGTAGTACTTGGAACTTGGTGGAGTCGGACATCAATGTTTCCATGAATGATTTTACAAGAGGAGCAAACCTATTTTAATTCAGAGGCGGAGTTTAAAAAATGAAATACCCTCCACATCTGCTAGCCATCAGCAAATTTGCCAGGTTAGTGTTTTTAATATCAAATTTGAGAAATTCGGCTTTTTGAACAATGATTTGGCATGAGAAATTGCTGTTTAGCATGTATGTCACATTTGGCATGTTTTTGGCCATTTTTAGTGGTGTTGGCAGAAAAAAACATTGTTTGGTGATTTAAAAAAACTTGTTTAGGTTGAGCTTAAACTTTGACATTTTTTCAGCTTATTTGGCATTTTGCAATGGTAGTATGGCCTATTGGTTCATGTGAACCGCACTTGGAACGCCTAATACTAGTCTCCTGTGGGTTTTCTGTGAAATCATTTTGTCATGTATGTAATGTTTTGTTGAATTGTTGTGATGTATCTAACAAATCAGATGCTTGTGTACCAGATTCAAAGAAATTTAAAATTGTGGCATGGTGAATCTTTATATTTTCATGATCTGTATTTTATTGTTTCAAAAACTAGGTTCTTTTTGTTTAAGCATTTTTATAAGAACAGCTGTTACTTTTTGGAGATTAACATAATTCTAAGCTTGATTCCATGACAACATTGTATTTTTGCCATTACTTCACCAGGTGGTTCAAAACTTACAGCCACTGGCCTGTTTTGGTTTGTTAGGAATTTTTTGAGACTATTTGGTATATGATATTTTGATGTGCAGATTGGCATTTTTGGTTCACTTGGACCTGGCAACCCTGCTAGCCACTAGGTTTTGCCTAACAAACCAAACTACAGTAATTGTCAGCAGGTTTTTGTTGTGTTAGGCAATTGTACTAGAATTCTGTTGTATTTGCCTTTATTGATGCAATTTTAAAATTTTTATTTTGCAAATTTTGTTGAATTATTCCAGAATGATTTTTATAAATAGCTGAATTAAAACCCTTAAATTCAGTTTAATCTTTAATGGAACAATATTTACTGAAAGTAAAGTGTAACCCACAATGGAAAATGATAGCCCTGCTGCTGTCAGCGACATTGGTACTTGTCAAAGTACCATGAAAGACAAACAAGAAGTTGAAAACACTGAGTCAGAGGTTTCAGAAAAATCACATTCTGTGTTTATAAAAAGTCTTGCAGATATTTCTAAATTCTGTTATGCTGGGTTGTGTTCAGTGACGTTAAAGACTTTGTTTGATTCCAATGAAAATGTGTAAGTTTTCATGTTGATAGTGTAGTTTGATCCTATTATGTTTTTGATAGTGTATCACAAGTTTTATATTTGTTTCATGTTACTGACAATATACTTTCATATAAGTAGGCACATACTCAATATATGATACATAGTATATAGTATTATACTCTGTTGGAATTTGGTGTTTTTGCATATCTAGTGTTTTCCATATCATATTCCTGCATGTAACAATTTTGTATCTGCATTTTTATTTTCTTTAGCACTGAACTTCAAAAGTGGCATGTAGATGTATATATCTTTTTGATTTTTCATGTTGAATTTTCGACTCCCATTTGTGAGTATTTTTTTAAAAAAGGCTTTTAATTCCAGTGTGGTGTGGTGTCACATTGTCAAGTGCGCATGGGTGTCGGAAGCATTTTTCCAGGGGGGGCCAGTAGGGGATTTTCTCAAAATTTTTTTCAGGGGGGTCAGAAGCGGTGAAATTTGAGTTTTACCTCTCGAAATTGAAAAAACAAACTTTTTTGCTGATAATTTCAAAATCTAGGGGGCAAGGACCCCCCTGCCCCCTCCTTCCAATGCCCATCCAAGTGTGTGTATCCATACCCTGATTTTGTTCCTTAATTAATTTCAAAGATAAAGTACTCAAATTCTAAACTTTTTTTTGTTGATTTTGTTATTTGTCCGTCAAAAGTAAAGCACTCATGCAATAACCAGTTGTCTAGATTTTTTGTTTTTTTCAATGATGTTTGTTTATGAAACGTTTTTTTTAAATTGCTATTTCAATAATCTTTTTATGCGGTAATCAGGTGAGGTGTGAAAATAAGAAATAGATGTGTACTGTAAAACTTAAAGCAGATAAAGATATTTTGTTTTTATTATGTTATTTGAGTAAATTGATCACTCTGAAAACATTGGCAGTTGTCAATGACTTGCCTGCACCATGCAATCATTTTCAGACATTCAGTGCTTCCCAAACTTGTTCAAGCCGTTGCCCAAATCAAGGTAGCGATTGTGTCTTGTGATGTGACCCTCAATATTTCGCAGTGATCGCTCATAACACAAAACAACAGTGTGGTTTTGGTTCTGTGTTACCCCCTGAAGAATTACATATTGATATTACCCTCAGGAGGTAGTTTACCCCCATTTTGGGAACCCACTGATACAGATAATAAGGTAACCATAAGTTTGAAACCAAGCACAACTGCTTTTGAGGGCAAGAGTGTTAGTGGGCAGAATGCGGACTTACCAAAGTTTGGTGGCAGATTTTTAAAAAGGTGCGGAATTCCAACATCAGAAATTACATGAAGCTGTGGAAGTTAAGACAAAGGAATGTCTGAACATCCTGTCATAAAGTGTTGCGAATATTTTTAGCCATTGCAACAACCTAGATAAAGAGCTTTTGGGACATGACACATATTTTGAAAAAATTGTGGATGTTTTTGTCATGGATGTCACGTAATCCAGTCTGGTAAACTATGGCACACAGTGTGGAGTTAATAACAGTGGAGCAAAATTGTTGCTGTTGTGATGAAAGGAGAATATATAAATAAAACATGTGTGTTGTTCATTTACCTGTGCATGAATGCCCAATGAATAAAATGAGCCCAAGACAAAAACATCATTGCAGGATTCTATGAAGTTTTTTTCTTAATCATTTGATTAACTACAAATTTAGCATTCCAAATGCCTACATTTTTTCTCATGATTTTTCTTTTTATAGTTTTTATATAAATTTCCTTTTAATTAATAAACATATTTATACACTGCATGTTACCAGCCTTTTTCATACAATTAACTAGCTGCTGATTACTTTTTAGCTATATTTCAGCTTGTAATTTAAGGGACTATCTGCAAAAGAAGCTTAAGTTTGTTAAGTGGTTGTTTTTTTACAAATTTGTTCCATTTGCATGGTCTTTTCTATTGAGTTCAATAACAGAATATAAAAACATAAATAGGCTTTGTCATTATACAGCATCGAAAGGTTAGTTGGTAGGTGCAGACCATGTTATAAAAATAACACAAAAATCCACCCAGCAATTACTGCATTTGCTCACCTTTAATGCAGAAGCATGAGATACTGGCAAGAAATAAAAATTTGTATAAGTACTGGAGTATAACTTTAGGGTGAGCAGATGAAAAGACTAAATAGTGAAGCACATGTCAGTGAACACATGCATGCAAATTGGTTTTAACAAAGGCACCACATGTTCCTTTGAAGTAATTATAAAAGTATGATTTAGTTACAATAAATATCTACAAGACTGCGATTTTTGATTTGGAAAATATAAAACTACTCATCTATGTGATGTTACTAAATTGTCAGGCGGACACTTATTTCTACTATGTGTATCATGCGATGTAGGTGTGGGTAAGCAGCAATAGGCTTCAATAACTTCATACTAAAACCATGAAAAGTAAAGTGTTGTTGATCTGTTTCCTTAATACCATAGATTAAAAACAAGGAATGAAATGGAAATAATCAGCTTACATCAGTTTGTTTTTTTATTTACAAAAAAACAAAATTTTATATAGATAATATAATTGTTTCATGAAGTACAGTGGGTTTAAGTTGTGTTCTTAATTTAGAAATAGTAAAAGTGTAAAAATGAACAACCTTTATCTCAATACTCAAGCAAAATAATATTTGAGTATTACCTAGTCCTGTTGATTTGGTTCTGTCTCTGTGAAAGAGTTTCATCCAATGGTTCAAATATGTTTATTAAGTAAGACACCCCATCCATGGGCATTGGAAGAATTCTATCCAAGAGGGGCAATATTGGATTTTTCCAGGGGTAGCCAAATAAACTTTTTCATGGGGGGGGGCAAGAGTGGTGAAAATTCATTATACCCAGTCAAAACTAAGAAAACAAGCTTCTTTTGCAAGAAATTTCGAAGGAAAACGTCACATTTTAAAATCTAGGGGGCAAGGCCCTTGTCCCTCCTGACACCCATGACCCCATCTCTTCTCAACAGTCATGTATACCAGTTTTTTTAACCATTTTTCTGGAGTGTAACCTTCTGCAAATGTTCGTGTTGCTCATGGAATTCTGTGCAATGATCCAAGTGTCTGTGTTGCTACAAACCACATAACTGTGGTTGTGAATTTTGTCCAGGCAATTTCGGTCTGTTTCAGTGGAACCCCTGGCATCCACTCTCAGAGCCCTTAGGTTCTGCGGAACCCTGGTTGAAAAACACTGATGTACACTAGATATGTTGAGTTATCAAGACAATAATATTGAAAGGATTAACACGGACTATATAAACATGGTGGTGGTATAACAGGCACAGTATGTATATAATTAAGTTTTTATCAGTCTTGGTTTTTCTTCAAGTTTTGATGTTGCCTGCTGAAGGTGCATGGTTTGATAGATTTTATGAAATTAAGCAAGTGAGTTCGATTAACAGTTGTTGGACACTTGTGTTTGTTGCAAAGCAACAGGAAGTCTTAGACAACATATTAGTTCGACAAAGTTTTACCTTTCATTAATGTTGATAATATCGCTGTAAAAACCGATTCTGTTGTATAAGATGCTTGTTTACTTTTGCATTTGCTTTTTATTTATATATTTGCAGAGAGTACCGACACAACTTCGCAACGTCTATTGTTGCTCACCTATGCTTACCCAACAATGTTGCTAATACAATGTTGGGGATCAGTGATGGTCATGGTGTAGATGATTCCACAGTCTTTGTGGATGCACTGATGCAAGATAATGAAACAAAAGTAAAGACTAAAAGGCCTTGTACATTGATTCTGTCTTTTGCAAAAATATCTACAAGTGTTTTAGGATACATTTTGTAACCACTGTGTATGACCGCTAGCATTGCAATTGGACTTTGTTTGCCATTTTAATAAATGTTTTTAGGATTGCGAAAAGGATTATTGCCGTTGCAAACGCCTTGTTTCAAAACGTGTGGGCGCCAGATAATCAAGAGTCCATGTACAAAACAGTAACTCTGATACTCTTTTGTTTCCACTTCTGCAATCCAATTTCGCTTTGTGGCTTGTATGATAGTACGTTCTGGTCTTGGTTAATTGACAAAATTTTCAATTATACTTCATTTAAAAATATTGAAATTGTTAGTGAATCAAAATCTTAGACGGGGTTTAGAGTTTTAACAAAGAATATATAAATACGGTTTGTTTGAGATTCCATCAAATTAGTTTGGTTGGTTTACAAGTCAACTAGCTCAATCACTGTGTCAGTATCTCCGAAATTAGTTGCTGGACATCTTCACTGGAAAAAAATGATTCTTTGTGAAGCAATTGTACTGTCATTAGGAAAGAGGTCCGTTCGAAGTTATAAATAAGCGTTTTTTTTTTTCAGTGCATTGGTCATATTTCTTTTTTCTTGCTTTTGAATTTCACACAAACATGCCAAAGTTTTTTTTTTTTTGAATTCGAATCTGCTTCCCATTCGTTCTTGCGAACATGAGTTTGACGAAAGACATTTTGTGCCGGAAAGGTTCTGTGTGGAAGCAGCTACTGATTTTTTTCTCGATCTCATCGTTTCTTTTTTTGCCACGCCAGGACAAACAGCTTCTGATCGCCAGCGACTTGATCACGTGGGCAGTGACGTCATCGGGCGGACGTTACGACGCCCGGACACGCGTCGTCATCCGGCACGTCACCAAGCAGCTGCGAGTGAAGTTCGAAGATGTTGAGGACGCGGAAGAGGTCCTGATTGAAATGCTAAACAAGAGTTCGGAGAAGGAGAAAGCGTGAGCGAGTCTGACTGGCGACGTCAGTTGAACGGGTCTTCACCGCGTTGCATAGGCGTAGAAAAGAGGGGCAGTGGGCCATGACATCCCAAATTTTTAGCATATCTAATCATTTTGTGCTTTGAGAAGCGGCGTCCCAGACAAAAATACTGTTGCTCGCCTAAAATCAAACATTTAGCCCCCCCAAAGATTGTTTGACCTCCAAAAATTTTGGACTGGCTACGCCATTGCCACGTTATTGCCATTTACGCGAGTGGAAATTGTTCATGCTGCGATAACAGCACGGAAACTGACAACGCGCCTGGGAGGTGCACGTGGCGATCAGCGAAAATCACGTCACAGTGACATCGGTGGTGGTAAACAGGTGTTGCTTGACAACGCAGTTGACGCCGTTATTTAAACTGTCTGAGAATATCATCTAAGGCAGTGGTTCTTAAACGGGGGGGGCGCGCCTCCGAAGGGGGGTAAACAAATTTCCAGGGGTGTAGCAAGCCCATACGCGCTCTACAACATGGAAAGTTTGATCATTGAATTTACCACTAAATGCATTTGTTTTACAGCTTATTTAAAGTCAGGGTCTTGAAACACAGAACAATGACTTCAGGGCGGCGTGGTAGAAAAAAGGTTAAGAACCACTGGTCTAAGGTTTAGCGGCAACAGCTTGGCCAATGGTTTAGAAAACTGCCTTCGTGGGTTGGTATTTGTCATTTTTTTGTTTCGGAAGTGCGGACGCAATAAAATCAATGAAGATTGCGTTTTCATTCAATTATAACCTCATCCTTACCCAGGCTATCTATTTTTTTGGCAAAGCAAACTACCAGATTGTGCATTACTGCATTTTAATGTGCATTACTGCACTATAATGTGCGTTACCGCATCATAATGTGGATTACCACATCATCATATGCATTACCGCATCATAATATGCATTACTGCATCACAACTCGGTTTCTCTGAAGCACATATTTCAACTTCGGATTACCTATGCCAGGGTGGGGAACATATTTACTATCACGGGCCTCATGAATTGTGCATTATTGCTGCTGGGGAGCCGCAAAATCAATTAATTTTATCCTAAAAGTCTGCCTTTACTTGACTATGACGAAGAGTGACTTCTCTTGACTTAATATTCAAGTACTTGCTTATCCTGGAACTTCGGTTTGACACGATGTTGTACTCTAACTTGCGAACGAAGATTCCGACGCGGGCCATATCAAATGTTCACGCGGGTCGCATTTGGCCGCAGGTGTCCCGCCCCTGACCTATGCCATTAACGTTGCAGGTATTTTTACACTGATGTGGTTTGATTTTTTGTAATTTTTTTGGTCAATTTCAAAGACTTTGCTTGACCCAACATTTGCTCCGTTTTATTGTTGTTGTTGTTATTTGGTCTAGTGAGCAAGAAGATGTGAGGAAGAAAAAAGCGCGGAATCAAAAGCTGAAACGCTTTGCTTTGATTGGCTTGGCCACTGCTGGTGGTGGGGCTCTGATTGGTCTTACAGGGGGCTTGGCCGCTCCTCTCGTTGCCGCGGGAGCAGGTGGGAAATAAGTTATTTTGTTGATATGACAATTGCAAATGCACTGATAATGGTGGCAGCAGTTACCAAAACGTCTGCAAAATGTCGTTCATATCGTTTTCTTTGGCTGTTATTTTCATTATAAGGCTATTCAGCACTTCCGCTTCTCGTGTACCAAAGTTGATGAGTTTTTGTTAAATAAGTTATTTTTTAAATAAAATAAGATTTGAGTTTTTGGAAATTGGCCATTTCTTTTGGAAAGAAGTTCTTATATAAGCGAAGTTTTTGTTGCGCCGTTTCAGCACAAAAAGAAACAGTAACGAAATCACAGTAACTTTAATTCTGTACCGAAGTTGATGAGATGATTTTTTTCGAACTAAGTTATTTTTTAAATAAAATAAGATTTAAAGGAAACAGTAACGAAATCACAATAACTTTAATTCTGTACCGAAGTTGATGAGATGATTTTTTTGCGAACTAAGTTATTTTTTAAATAAAATAAGATTTAAATAACACAGTAACGAAGCCAGGAAAACTTTTATTCTGCAGGAGCAATACTGGGGGGTGCCTCAGCCGCGGCCTTGGGATCCGTCGCAGGACTCGCCGTCATCACGTCGCTGTTTGGCGCCGCAGGGGCCGGTTTGACCGGCTACAAAATGAAGCAGCGTGTCGGGGGGATCGACGAATTCCTTTTCCGGCCGCTGTCCGTGTCCAAGCAACTCGCAGTGACGGTCGCGATATCCGGCTGGCTGTCGAAAGATACCGACTGTAAGTTTCGGGTGTGGGTTCATTCTGAGTTCAAACGCGCCCCAGCGAACTACGTTTTACCTTTGTTTGCAAATAAAGTTCTGCTTGTTCGCTAGAAGGTAGCGCAATCGGCTCAAAATTACGCCTTCTTGTTATTCTGAACACTAAAAAGAGTTTTTCATTCAGCTTGGCTATTTGTTTGTTTGTACTTACGCTTTGACTTACTGAAAAAACAGAATTACTTGATAGATTTCGCGCACACGGCTGAGCCTTTCTAGCTTTGCGAAGGACATTTTATATTTCAAGACCCGGATGGAAGATTTAAATTGAAAAATTGGTAATAACACAAGCTCGTATGTTGCTGTAGACGTATAAGCTGTAAAAACGCGATTTCAAGCCAGATGTTAGGTGTGTTCCAAACAATTCACTTGGAATTTGGATGATGGCACTTTGTTTTGATGCCCTTGATCGGTTTTCAACCTGGGGGTCGAGCCCCCTCAGAGGGAACATTGGTCGTCAATTTTTGGAGGGGCCACAAGTAGATAATTTTGTGTACACAGCTGTTTTGCATTGGCTTTATTCGAGCTTTAGATTGGGGTCGTTGGCTAAAAGTGGGTCGCTATAATGGGTCACGGTACCAAAAAAGGTTGAAAACCGCTGAACTTGAAATTCCACACCGACCCTTCACGTCACCGATAGAATGCAATCTTGTGTTTATCCTTCGCAGCCGGATTTGTGATGCCATGGCTGAACATGCAAAACTCTCGCGAGCAGTACTGTCTCGTTTACGAATCGAAGCACTTGATGAGGTTGGGCAACGCCTTCGAGTACATCATCGACAGCATTATGAGCGTCGCGGCCACCGAAGCCTTGAAACTTACCGTCTTTGCAGGTATGGTTGAGCCAGTAACGTTTGTGAGGTAACAATCGCAAGCATCAGTGAGGTAATACAGTAGTTGCAGTCATTGCTTTAGCTTTTATTCTATCAGGTACTTCAAAGCTTGCTTGTAAGAATTGTCAAAGTTTCCCTGTTTTTTATTAAATTTGGTCATAATCAGGAAAATTCGCTCAACGACAGTTTCCTATTTCGAACGATGAGGTATTACTGCGTCTCGGCGTAACAGTGTTAAGATGTTTAAACTGCAATTGACGTGTGAGCATTCTACGGTAAAAGCTTTTTCAAAATACAGTAGAACTCCGATTATCCGAACTAATTAAAACCAGGGGTGGTTCGGACAAGTGAATTGTTCGGATAATCGAACAACATGCAATATTATGAAATTAGATCATATACAGAACATTACAAAGGAATTCATCCAGGCATTTTTTTGGGATTTG
>JGI24158J21664_10012835_pt1 | contig 11084 bp, 4 predicted proteins | sample Ectturendosymbi3_FD_21664 | JGI IMG/M metagenome (IMG submission 21664)
TCTTGTCAATTCAATGCAAAATCAGGCGCGATCGACCAACTGACACTCGGCGATCGACCGGTCGATCGCGATCGACTTGTTGGCCACGCCTGCTCTATGCTATTAAAATTGCTTTACTAAGATTGCAAATTTTATATCAGTTCCCAAAGGAAACAGTGCATCTATACAATTCAGAAAAATAAAACATTTTCTTTGTCAAGTTTTGTGTATTCTGCTATCATCCTTGGTGGCTATTTGCAGAAACCTGATCCTCCACACCAAACATGGTCTTTTGGTCACATGCATTTACAATTTGCAGACACTGACTCTGTGAGTGATCAACAGCAACAAGCTTTAACTACCACTTGTGGTATAATATTGAGGAACTGGCTCCACTGGCATTAAATCTATTGAAGTGAGCAACTACACAAACTGCAAAATGGTAACTCCAAAAGACATGGTTCTGTCTTTGGAAAACCAGGTTTTTCTAAAATGCCTGTTATCTGCAACTGTTTCAGATGACCTATCTACATTTAAAGGACACAATTCTTGGAGATTTTTCATATTATTGGTCTTTATGATAGTTTTTTAATAAATCAGTGACTCAGTGTAATGCATTTGATGCATACAAGCAAGGAAAATTGCTTGTCAACATTACTTGTGTTGTAAATAAATATGCCTAACGTGAGGTACACTGTGCCATGATTTTAATGGTTCAGGAAATAAAGAAAAACATTTTCAATGCATTCGACACGTAATTGAAAACTTTTGCAACACTTTACCAAAGAGGAAGGAACCAGAAATCATATCTTAGTTTCTTGTTCCATAATATAACAATCTCAAGTAAAGAAAACAATGCTTATTTTTTGACTCAAATTTATATCATTTACTGTTTATGTCTTGAACATTATTGTTGTGAGTTTGAACAGGTTATTCACTGTGCTTTGTCAAAATTGGGTCAAAAGAACGTGACATGAACTAACTGGTTAACAACTTCAAGCCCAAAAACTTTGTGAGAGTTAAATTTTGGTAAAAATAGTACTTATTAGTTATAGTGCCATCCAGTGGTGAAAATGTGAACAAGTAACAGCAAAAATGAATTCCTTATCCCTGAAAATATGGGGGTGGACACTAGTTTCATTTGATTTGCATTAGTACTTAGTGAGATATTGAATGTTTTGTTGTCACCACTAGTGGCGCTCTTGAGCAAAATAAACATACAAAACTGCCAATATTTTTGCTTCCCCTCAACATATATTAGTAAATTTTTTTCAAATATGTGAAAGAAGTATGGGCATCTGTTAAAATCAATATTTTTTCGTTTACTGAACGCAGCGCTGTCTAGTGGCAAAAAAACATGAAAAATGATATCGAACCCTACAAAAACTAGCCGTGTGGGAGGGTCAAATTTGGTCCGATCAGCAGCAAACTTTGCAGAAGTTATTTTTTAAGCTAACCTCACCAGCAGAAAAAAGGTAGGCTTGAAACTAGAAAGTAAGTGGGAGCTGATGCACCCTAACTCACATGTTACAAAAGTGTGTTTGCAGGTCATTATTTCCTTCATAATTAACCTAAGTTCATGCGTTTGTTGAGTTTGGCACATCTCCTATATGTTTGCATAAGAGTCTGGAGTATAACATTAGGCAATGTCTATTTTGCTTCATGAGGCAAAAGCGCTGCTGGAACTATTTTGCCTTTAGCTGAACACATTTGGTTGAAGTAGTCACATGAAAATTTCAAAATGCATGACTTGCTTCTAGTTGATCCCAACATCTGTAATTTCTCAGGCCGATGGACAAGTTTTGTCCATGGTTTCAGTGCTGGCAAGCTGTTAGTGGCTTCTTGTCTGCTAGTGCTTCTGTGAACTGTAGGTTAAACCCAAACTGTCAGCACTAAGGCGGTGTCTAAACCAGGGGTTCCTGACCTTTCTCTGACCATGTACTCCTCTAGCATTTCGACTGATGAGGATGTACCCCTAAAATTTCTTATGACAAAAAGGCTGAATGAAATAAAAATATAACTTTTCTATTATTAGAATAAGAAAGGTAGACGTCATTTTCATGTCTTGAAGTTGATTTGTTGCAGCTGTACAATGAATGTGTCACCCCTTGAAATAAGCAAATATATCCTCAGGGCTACATGTACCCCAGATTGAGAACTCCTGGTCTCAACAACCGTATCAGGTTTTCACCTTGGATAAACTAAAAACATGTATCAAGCAAAATTCCTGACCTCTGTGAAATATGTGACCACTTGTACATGTCAATTGCTTCTCAAAGTAAAGGATTAAAGTTGCTATGAATTTTTGCTAACCCTAATCCTTAAACCTCAACACCAAATGCTAATCCTAAACTTTTAACCTTAAACACAAACAGTAAACCCTAAATGATAAACTCAAACATTAGCCCCAATCCAAAACCCTAACCCAGATCTAAACCTGTGTCTGCTTTTTGAAAGCTTTCAAGAATACACAGCAGTAGTGGTTCCAAAACTTTCAACATACAACCTTGTGTGAGAACATCAAAAGTGTCTTGTGCACTATCAAAATAACCAATTTTGCAATCCCTTGCACAGCAGCACTGATCAGTGATCACTTACCACTCAACCATGTTGATGGCAGCGTGAACCTCTCCAAGTCAGTCTTATATCTGTCACAAAAGCATATACAGTAGAATTTGCCTAATTTGTCACCTCAATGTAGAAGAAAAAAGTGACAATTTAGGCGAAGTAATAAATTATGCAATCAGGTGAAAACTCTATCATAGAAGTTTGTATACTTTATCATAGTAACTTGTATACATAATGCTCTTATTTGCAGTAAAATACAAGTTTATGATGTTATAGTTGAATACAACAATTAATTTCTCTATTCTATCTGGACTCCTCCATTTAACCTAGCACTTTTAAATCTTTAACAAACTGCAAAGACTTCCCGTGTTCTCTTAATGGGGAGTTGGGTCACGCTTTGCATCTTGTGTATAAATTCAATAAACAAATTGCGAGGTGCGACAATTTTCATATAAAAATTCGTAATTTGTTTTAATTCCCACGCGTACTAGCTGCTTAGACATCAAAAGTGAAACTGTCAATGATGTATTAGCCGAATAAAATGCTTCTGAGGGATAAAAAGAGGTGACAACTTGAGCAAATTGACAAACTAGATGATGGCGAATCAGATGGACAGAAATGTACACAAAAGATAGGAATTCTGCCGGGAGCAACGAAAAAGTAATGAATTAAGTGAATTGACAAATTAAGCAATGACCAATTAAACAAGTTCTACTGTACAAGATACATTTTGTTAGTGTTTCCAAGGTAAAAACCAGATACGGTCGTGTAGACACTACCAAACCCTAATCCTTCCGGCCTAACATTTTCTATTATACTTGTCACATGACCACTTTAACCAATCATGTTAGACTAAAGGCACAATAAACCCGTCAAAGTTTTTGCCTCATGAGCCAAAACATGCACTACCATAACATTTAAATGCTTTAATTATTTTTCATTTACGCACAGCTTCTTAATTTGTTTCATTTAATGCTTGCCACTTTGTTAATGAAATAATTCTAAGATATTTTAATATGATTGCTCTACAAATATTGACTTTATTATTTACTATAACTGTATCGTCATCATGGAAAGTTCTCACCATGGAAAAAGGTGTAGGGTACAATTTTGGTTCTGTGGCTTGTGATCAGTTTTTCCATGGCACACCTTGGCCTATGCCAGTTAATTCCAGTAACTTGGGAGTTGTAAAGTTGTGTCAAAATCAAATTGGAATTCAAGATCAAACAATTGTTTTTGCCACATTATTTAGCTCCACTGATCGTATTCCCTTGTACACAGCTTACACAGTCTCTCTGACACCTGGAGGAAAAGAATACAAGAGGCCTAGTCCTGAATATTGGCATCGTGTCTCAGTTGGTCTTTGCAACTTGAAAGATCTACCAGTGTCACCCATTCTGTCAATGATAGGGCATAAGCCAAGACGCCCCTTGCATGAATGCGGGAAATACCAAGCAATATGGACTGATTATGAAGATAATGGCATGCATTTAGATAGAGGACATTTGTGTCCGAATTTTATTAACAGCCAAGATCGAACAAAACAGTTGGGAACTTTCACTTTGACCAATGCTGCTCCTCAGTATGCAGAATTCAACGAACATTCTTGGTGGAAATATGAGTGCGTCACCCAGTACACCATCATCAATCTTGTGCCTAATGAAAAAGTTTTTCTTATGACTGGGACATATGGCAATGCTGTAGATGAATATGGCAATCCAGTATGGTTGAACATTAATGGAGAACATGGAAAAAACCCTGTTAGAGTGCCTGGTTATTACTGGAAAGCTGTTTGCTATCCTGGAAATACTGCTGTTGGTAAACCTGCTTGGGCATATGCCATTGTTCAGAAAAATGAAAATAAACTTAAAAAAGCCAGTTTTAAAAGCTACATTTCCTTAAAAGAATTTGCAAACCAATATTTCCGAGATTTGCCATTCGGTAACTCTTGCATCAATGCACCTTTTGGTGAGTTTGGTCAATACTTGAGCAAAGATGCATTCGACAACATTGTAAAACATCACTGTAATGGATAGAAGCTGAATACAAAAGCGCGTTTCAGCACTAAGTTTTCATGTATAGTTTAGTGGTGTTGCATTTTATTCACAATTTAGGGGTAGATCTTCACCTAGTCATTAAATGCCAACTACTTATGTTCAACCAATGACTATAAAACTATGTTCACTTTATGTGTGAGATGTGAATTGTTGAAAGTGACAAAATATTAGCTGAAAAAAACTGTATATAAGCCATACATACTACATAGTCAAGTAGCTGTATTTTTTTACATGTGAATGCTTACTGATGATGTTCAAAAGTCATGGTGCACTGCAAATTTTTAGTGATGTTCATTGAATTTTGTCAAATAACTTATTTGCAAGTTCTGCATTTTATTCACTCTCATCCTCATGTAATCAAGGAATGTTTTTGGTCATTTTTTAATTTTATCACATGCTTCTTATGTTTGCTTTGCATTTAAGTTCTGTTCATTGTTTAGCTCTTTAGGTTTATTTACTGTGTATTATTTAAAGCAACCAACATCTTTAAAAACGTTTTACATGTCTGATAATACTGCTTCTCCACTTCTGGCTTAGTCACGACAAACTTGTTACAGCTGCACTTATTTTGTAAATTTTTTGCATCAAATTCTGGATTATCACTTTTTCTTCCACATGAAGTTATAGATGCTGTTATGAATCATCTCATTTTGTTGCTTGTATGTTGAGACTTAATGTCCTAAAACAACATCTGTTTGTATCCCATATAAGAGAATCTGTCAGCTGTCACATGTGATGATTTGTCATCTTGTGAAACTAATTCAAAACTCATTTTTAAGAACTTGAAAAAAGTGTGCTTCCTCAAAGTCTTCAAACATCCTGAAAGTGGTGGTCATTCATTTAAAAGCTTAGGCATATTGTGTGGTGCTTTGCTGTCAAGTATTATTTGCAAGGTTGCTGCTTAGTGTCTTGTGCAAATCCACTGACCTAAGTAAATGTTTGATGCAAACAAAATGACGTAATCATGTCTACTACTGCTTTGCTTTTTTGTAATCTGTTTGGTGCATATGATCATTTCTAACTTGTTTGCTGCTGTTACTTTATCAAATATTAAAGCTGTGCTATTATTCAACACAACCTGGTCCACGGTACAGAGTTCATGCTAATGTGAGGCTCAAATTCACACACATCTGTGCATTTTACTTGCAAATGGTTTGTTTATCTTGTGTTCCTCATCAATATCACTGTAGCATTTTTTAAATGTAAAAAAAAAGATATTCTGCACTTTTGTAAGTTATTCATCAAGCTGCAGTTAATGAAACATTTGATACTGTGTTCCCTTCTAAAAATCTGAAGTATATGCAAAATTGAGAGTATTTTGATGTGCTGATTAGTCAAGGAAGTTTGTTTTGTATGCTGCTGTACCAACTGGATTCATGGACATAAACGTGGAAAAATGTGACCGTTGCTAAATTAGCGCCTTTGGTATAAGATTTCATGTACAAGTAATGACGTCTGTTGCAACAAAAGAGATGTATATAAAGAGCATCCCTTTAAAGAAAACGCTTTGAGTATTGCTGTAGTATCCATGTTTACTTTGTGTGAGTGTTTTTTCATTAGCGCCTTCATGTGCTTCATATATTTGCAGAAGTTTTCATTTTTTATGCACAACACTATGGCAAATGTAACAAACCAGTGAAAATGAACAGGACTGATGATGACAACAGTGACATGCATCACACATTTGCCAAGCAAATTCTGCAGGCCGCCTCAGAGGGAAATCTTCAGTCTCTGCAGGATAATCGACACATTCTGTCATCCGTTTCAACAGAGTGCAGGAACGAGCACGGGTGGACGCCACTTATGCTGGCGATCAGAAACGGCCACACAGAAACGGCTGAGTTCCTTCTGCAGAATGGGTATATGTGTGTGGCAGCTAAGTTGGTCTGCGGGTTTCGGCCTCTTTTGTGAAAGTGAAACAAAACAAGCCTCGTTCAGCTGTCCATCAAATAAAATTGTTGCGTTTTGATTTCGAATTCATTCTGCGAAATAGCACGCAATTTTTTGATGTACATCTCTTTGAAACTAAATCATGTTTGGTGCAGTGAAGTAGTCAGCCGTAAATAGAAAACTTGAGAGGTGCAAAGATTTTCGCATATTTATTTATCTCGTTTATTTGATGATCGATTTAAGTTGCAAAAAACGTTTTCTGTAATTTTGAATATTTACAAAAAATCTCATTTTCTAACTGTGATATTTTGCAAAACATCAAGGGCGCTTTTATTATGGCCCAAAAGCCCTAATCCAGGGGGAAGCGATAAAACTTCTCAGTCACCTTGGTGTGCTACCACCTGTGTGAAACCACCGTCAATTTAAAAAAGACGAAAAAGAAGGCCTTAAAATTATCGAGTTTTACGAAAGCAAGCATGGCTGAATATCTATAGCGCACTGCCACATCTTAAAAATAAGAAAGCGGTGCGACTGAAAAGAAATACGTTCCTTTCAAACAGATGCGTTCATTGAATCAAGAAACTGCGCTTGCCAATCGTATGCGAATAAACGTGATCAATAAGCAATACTATACATGTGATATTGTAGACAGCCATCAACGATGTTTAATAAAGTTTTTGCAAAAATTTTCTCACGTTTTATTGAATAACATTAAACGTTCCTATTTTTTTGTCAAACTACCCTCTTCTTTACAGCAAAGCAATAAAAATTTTACTGATGCAATGTGAGGTCGTCTTTTTTTGCTACGACAAGACAGGGACGTGTGGTCCAGTTACCCCACACGTTCTTAAGTTTTAATAAGTACAGATACTCGTCAAACATTAACCATGTCTAGCAATTCTCTTTTGTTGACATTGCGTTTTTTCAACTGCGTCAGCTTAATTTTTCCGGTTTAACCTAGGGCAGATCCTAAAGCAATCAACAAAAGTGGACAGACCGCTTTCGACATTGCGTCGTTCTGGAACCAAGCCCCAGCTCTGAAGGTCGTCAACAAGTTCCTCAACGGATCGCCGGGTGCGTCTCTGGAATTAGTGAACTTCTTCAGCCACTCTTCCGTGGACCGCCAGTCCTACAAAAGGACGGACCCGGAGCACATTCAAGCGGCAATGCGGTCCCGCAAAGCACGTTTTTTGGTATTTGGCGAGATGTCCCTGCTTGCCACCAAAGCAAAACCGCCAGCAAAAGGCTTCCGGTCAATGCTTTTCTCGTGGAAGGACGTGGAGAAAGTGCTCAGCGACCAAAGCACAATACCTCACGACCTGATTTTTTTGGGCGTCGGGGATGTTGAGGAAGGTCGCTTGTTCAGGGAGACCCACGTGTCCGGTGAAGACGATCTGTGCTACTTTGCTGTCAATTTTAAAAAGGTAGAATTTTGTTCATTGTGTAATGTAAGTAATGCTTAACGCAGTGAAGTATTTCGGACCACAGGGGTAAAATAAACTGATGAAAATCGAGGGTAAAATACTTTAGTCATAGACTTCCGATGGTGCGGCGTTTTTGAAGAATATTTTTGGCGGGAATGATGATGCCCAACACACAACATTAAATTTGGATCATCGGAGTCAAAGGGACCATTGTCTCCCTGGTGTTTAAAGTTTGATATTTTCCTATTAACATTTTAGTAGAAAGATGTTTTTCTCGTAGTTTCAAGTTGGTAAGATGAAATTTCACTCCTGATGCCCCCCCCTGGGAAAAGAACCCCGACGCCCATGGTTGTAATTCTTTTCACCCGTCGCATGTAACTATGTCCCGATTTCTTTGTCATAGCGATTGCGTTTAAAAACTGAGTGTACTCCCCTGGATTTTTGTCCGTTAATCAAATCGCTTCCCGTGTCGATGCCGACTGCGCAGTTCAAAGTTTGCGATTTGCTGTCTACGTCTTTGTTTCAGTTCTTGACTGTGCTGAAGTGATTCGTCGTCTCTATACCCCCATTCTTTGTTCGGCAAGTATGATCTGAAATGTGAAACTTTGCCAAGCCAAACCTGTCTTTTCTCGGAAAGATCTAAAGCCGACTTTGTGCCGGAAGCGTGCTCGTGGTCCGCATTCTTTGGTAGCTGGAGATGAGCAGCTGTGGCGTCGCTGCCATTATATTCCGCGCGAGTGTTTCATGAATCGACGAGACTGACATATTCAAATCCGCGCCACATGCTGCGCGTTTATTTTGTAAACTTGCGGACGATCCGGATCGCGACGGTCGCGGAAAACGTACACCCGACACGCGCGCGCTGAGCGAACGGCCGTTTCTTGCGTCACAACGTGCCGTACTTTGCCAGACTCCGACCGAGGAACAGTTCCCCATCGAAGTCCATCAGGCGGAATACATCGGAAGGAGCTTCGCCAGTGGTTTGATGCAACTGCGCAAAGAAGAGTCGGGCCTGGTGGCGCAGGCTCGTTCGATGTTGTGCTGGCATGAAAAGTAGGTTATTCTTCGTTTTGCTAGTGGGGTTGCTGGGCACTGAGCTGTACAAGTTGCATCGCTGGTTTTGGTGGATGGGGAGGCTGGCAAAAACAGGGGGGGAGCACTAGAGACGAAAAGACCGAAGAAATGTCGTTTTGTTATTTCCATTAAGGGGCGCCAATTACAAATGAAGGGTATTGATACTCTGTGCTGCTAACTGGGGACTACCCTGACCGGAGGGGGGCTATTACTACTCCAAGCTGTCTGTTTGCATCATTCACGAGTACCTATGAAACCAGAGACGCCGAAGCAGGGGGGAGCAGAAAAAGAGTTGAGGGCAATGCAAACTTTTATAAAATACAAAATATCGTTCCTGAGTATGCTTGTTTCTGTTCAGTAGTGATGTTGATGATGACCTCAAAATAATCACATAAATTCAAGAAACTATTCTGAATTTTCTGGGTGCGCAAATAGTTGCAAGAAATTTGTTTGAAGTCGATCTTAATAAACCATGAAATTACCTATGATATTTTTATGAAAAGGCACATCCGGCCCCGTTGACCACTCTCATGAAATAACGGGGGGGCAATGCTTCCATCATGCACCCCCTTTCCGGCGTCCCTGTATCAAACAACTCAATCGATTTTGGAAACTTCTCGCTGTAATATTTTCGTTTCTTTAAAATGCTTATAAACCATTTTAACCTCCACCACGTTGCGTATTTAGAGCTGAATTCAATTTATTCGATCTGTAACTGGATCATATGACAAGCATCTGACTCCCACTTTCATCGAAATGTTTAACTGAGAGTTGTTGTGCATCTACAGAAGAGATCTAAAAATGGATGCACGTTACGCTTTTATCAGCTTGGCTACAGAGCTGATTGTCGAGGCCTTGAAACAGCCTGTAATTTTCGCGATTTGTTCGTGTTCTGATTTTTTTACAAAATCATCGGGAAAACCATGCTAGTTACGCTGGTATGATACTTGGATCCTGATGGGCAGGCGCCGATAACCAACCTGCCCAAGTTTTACCGCGACTGACTTACCCCGCGAGTGCTACCCCCTCTATTTTAGATTTCCTGACAAATTCTGCCTCGTTTCAGGTACGTTTACTGCCCAACGTGTAGCAGCACCACCACAATGGCGGACGCCGGCTACAAGAGGGTGTGCGACAATGAAGCCTGCGTCAGTCACAGAGGAGCTCACAACACATGCTTTCCGAGGTGCGGTTTTGACCCAGAAACGTCATAGCGACATACATGGACTTCGTAAAAACTTCAGCTCGCTCAACTGTGGAGTTTTAAACGCAATGGCGATATTTCAACCAATTTCATGGCCGATTTTATCTGGAAATGATGGTACGGGCAAAGTCACGTCAGAGTGTTCAACAGCATTCCTCAAAATGCAATCCCAGTGTGACGTAGACCTAGTCGCTGTATGATGTAAACAAAACTAACAACAGCAAGCCAAGAACATGCCATCTATACCAAAATAACTGTGGCGCGTGAGGCGGCTTGTGTGCTGCGAATAGCGTGATATCGAGTAAGAACTACAAAAAACGGTAAAAACATAAGTATCGAGTAAAAACACGTAAGTGTGTACTTCTGAAAACAGAAAAGAGTTCCATCAGTCGATTTTCACCCAGATACTCTGTTTGGGAAAGTATAGATTTATCTTCTGGTGACGGTTACCGGGCTTCCGTTAATGCTGGAAACCGCGAAACAACGCTATTGATCGATGAGAAAGCTTCGAGTGGCAGAGTTGTAGGTTGCCAGTGGTGTCCCGCCTTGCATTATGCAAGTAGTGAAAGCTGACTTTACCAAATTAATGTAAGCTTTGTGAAATGTTCAGACTGCTTGGTCCTAAAAGCGGAACATACAGTAGGTTTGGGAAATATTATCCACCTGTTCAGGTTTTGCTTTACTGTATAACTGTATAAAGTGCTTTTTATACAGCAGGTTTTGCTTTACTGTATAACTGCATAAAGTATAACTGTATAAATTTACTGTATAAAGTGCTTTGTTATTTTCTGTTTGGAAAAAAATTTGTTGTAGACCGTAGACGAAATAATTTTGAAAAAGTTTGGCAAGTCAAGAAAGCACAGAAATTTTGACATTAAATATTTTAAG
>JGI24158J21664_10012836_pt1 | contig 11083 bp, 6 predicted proteins | sample Ectturendosymbi3_FD_21664 | JGI IMG/M metagenome (IMG submission 21664)
TAGTCAGCAATTTTGAAATTACTAACAAACGATTTTTCAGGTTTACTGGACAAATGTTCAAGCCTGGTAGATGTCATTTGCCTAACAAAAGATTTAAAGCGTTGATGTTTATCAACTGTAACAACAATTTTTTAAACAGTAATTGTTTTTGTTCAATCAATATGTTGAAGTGTTTGTTGCTGTGGAGTAACTGACGGAGAAAAGAGGGGAGATTTGACTCCCCTGGCCAGCTAAATGTAAAAGCCAAGCCCCCACTTAGCTTACTTTTTTTGGTTTTGGTATCCTTTTGATCTAGGTGTTTAGTAGGGTGTTGTCTTTTTGCATTTTTCAGAATTTTTTCCTTGATTTGGGGTTTTAGAATAGCCATCTACACACGGATTCACCATGATTTCTCAAGTTTTTTTCTCAATGTTGACTAGTATAGGTCCATTATAGAGGCTAGTGGTCCTCCTTCAGCTACATTTCTCCTCTAGCTACACCACTGGTTTGTTGACTGCATGAACATCTCTCTGTTTTTTTCTTTTTCCGGCGCTCGATCCTTACAGAATAGTAAATTCATTTGTTGCATTCATTCATATCATATGCTGTCTGAAATATACTTACATCAAACAATGTAAATGGGTTTTTCTTTCGTTCTGAAGATGTTTCAAGACAACTGAAATCACGGTTGGATTCGTTATTACTTTCAAAGTAATCATAATTGATTACATTGTAATTTTGTTTATTCGTAATCGTAGTCGAGCAGGTGGCGTATAATCGTAATCAGTTACATTTGTGACGTAATCGCCCCATGTCTGCATAATAGTACTTGAACTATGCAATGTTAGAAGGGAAATGTAGGCTGTTGCCTGTTCGAAACAACACGCATTAGAGACCTGCAGTGACAGCATTTGATATTTTATCATCGGCTTTAATGCTGAGTAGCGCACCTGTGATACAAAGGGGCTGTCATGACAGCTAAACAGACCTCCTGGATGCGCTCCTGGTGCTGTAGGAAATAATGTTCATTGCTGCAGTGCCACATCCAAACTCGCAAAAGCAGTTGTGTCATGGACTCATGGAAAAGTGTCTCTTGATAAGAGACAGTCACACTAGGCTAGCAATAAAACTCTTTAGAAAAGTGGTACTGGTTGCATCGTCAAAACACACAAGGAAATAAAGGTTATTACTTGTTTATCACAATCATTTTTTATTCCTGCGGACGTATTGCTGAAATTATACATAGCCTGTCAAAAAATAAGCAAATGTGAGCCATACAGCAACAAGATCTCTGTTCATCCAAACACGCATACACTTGTAAAATTCATGCTGACAATTAGCCACATAACTTATGTATGTTGAGTGTTCTCTATAGTGATTGTTAAAAATATATTGCAAAATCACTGCATAGGAGAATACTTTTAGTGTAGTTGCTCTGATGATTTTGCATCGTGATGTTAAAGTGAATTATGAGATAGAGTTCAAAACTACTTGCACAGCAGACAACGTCGTAACTGCTCATTCCAAAGCTGTTTTTGAAAAGCAATGCTTGACTGGTATTTTGTTCAGGTAATGCGCTGACAATTTCTGAAACTAGCTGTCACACCATTAATTATATTGTGCCTAAAAATTCCAGATAAGCTGCTATTTTTGTGCCACTTTGCAACTCCATACCTCGCCAGTTGATTGTGTTAGAGAGTTGTTCAAACCTTCAAAAGACTTGGCAAGTCTTCGATTCTGCAATGAAAAACATTTTTTGGCTTTGGGTGTCGGATTTTTTGTGAGTTACATCATAAGGGTGGTAGGTTTTTGGCCATTTTGCCTCAGGTTACCTGGCCCTGGACCCACACGCAATATGGAAGTATTTTGCTGTTATTGGAAACTAAGCTCGAATCTGAGTCTTTTGAGCCTTTGATAGACTTTCTAGCGTTTCTGGTTCAGAAGTTATGGCCTAAAAATAACAAATTCATTAATTTTCTAATTAGTGGATCAATTAATTTGTTGTTTTTAGGCCATAACTTTTGAACCAAGACTCTTAGAAAGTCAGTCAAAGTCTCAAAAGGCTTGGATTTTAACCTAATTTCCAAAAAAAAATTGAGCGAAATACTTCCATCTAGTGCAGGGGTCTCCAAATTTTTTAAAATCTGAGGTCCACATAAGCTAATACACAACAGTTTGAGGGCTGAGCATTTTTTGTAATGTGATTGTTTCAGGGTATGACTTTTTTATTTTGACATAAAAAATGCAAATCATTCCTGATTCTGTATAGTTTTGCTCAGCCTTGTTTTGCTCAGCCTTGTTTTGCTCAGCCTTGTTATGCACAGCCTTGTTTTGCATGAAACTTCTTGCCAAAGTTGATCTTCCATTTTAAATTGAAGCTCTTCTAACTTAATGCAACTGCTGTCTAGCTGTTTGCAGGTACAATTTTGCATCATGTCAGGCATCTATGGTAAACTACCAAGTTTCAATTAATTCTTGTGTATAAGTATTCAAACTATGAACAATGACTCTATATATCCTAGCACAGGGGTGGACAATTATTTTTGCTTTGGGGCCACTTTGAGAAGGCCGCGTTTAGCGGAGAGCCGTACCTTCTTATGAGAGTAGAAGCAAATCTTGATTTATAGCCTCAACACTAATATTTACTATGAGAAGTTTGAGGAAATTTCAGATTTGAAAATTTTACTGAATGCTTCTGCGGGCCACATTTGGCCTGTGGGCCCACCCCTGTCCTAGCATACAGAACGTTAATAACTCCTGCACACTTTGGTTAGCCTCCTGTTTCAGGTTTGTGTGCCAATCGTGTTTTAGCAGTTTGACTATTTATGTTGCATATGGCACATTGGGTTTATCACAGATTAATCACAATGATGTTTGGTATGTTGATAAATAGTATTGCAGTGCCACTTAAAGTACGTGATTTATGGTTCTGTTCTATGCATGGTGCAAGGGGAAGTTGTTTTGGAGACAGTGACACAAAACGATTGAGAAATGTTGCATCAGGAATCAATGAAAATTGGTGCATTTCTAATTTTTAGCCATGTTTTTATTTTTAATAGATACAAGTATTTTGGTAGATTTTAGAACATATATACTGCAGGCACATTTTGTGCCTTTATATATCATGTAATGAGCCATATGATTGATAACTTGCACAAAATAAACAGTGAATCATGAATAAGGATTGATAATGGTGAGCGTAATTTGTTTTAGTTTGGTAGATTTGATGGCCTTATTAGGTTTGTAGCTTGGAGTGAGATGATTGCAACCTGCTTTTGGGTCATTGTGTTTTTGCATGTTATGAGAATTACTACTGAGACAAAACATTAATGTGATTTTTTCTGGTTCTGAATCCTTTCAGATTAGTAATTTTGTTAATTGCATTCATTCATGTCGTATGTTTTCTGAAAATATGCTCACATCAAACCATGCAGATGGGTTTTGTTTTTATTCTTAAGATGTATCAAGACAAATGTAATTGCGATTGTAATTGTGATTACTTTCAATGTTATCGTAATCGATTTTTAATCAGTTACATTGTGATTTTGTTTATTTGTAATCGTAATCAAGCAGGTGGCAAGTAACCGTAATCGATTACATTTGTGATGTGATCGCCCGATGTCTGGTATATCTCCATTTGCAATGTAAAAAAATGAAGCATGTTGTTGAATTTTGGTTAGAATTCATAAACTTCCATGTTGCCCCAAATTCCACAGAAAACGACCTCTCTGAAACTCTGAGCACATTTGTTTCAGGCAAGATCTACTAATAAGAAATTGATTCATGATCCATTATGTGACATAAGTGTGTGTCATCACAGGTGAAAGAAAGAGGAAGAAGAAAGATGCGGGGCATGTTCCCAGAAAGCACTTCCCACTGTCCGAACGCCAACAGCTCGCGCTTCTTATGCAGATGACAGCAGAAGAAAACAATGGTATGCTATATGTCCAAATTCTGTGAAAGGTTTTTCGAAGTTGTGGTTCATGGAAGAGTGATTTTGTTGGGCATGTAGCTCAATGCATGTTAATTAACCTTTTGCCAGGTATCAGAAAATGTATATGAATTACGAAATTTACAAATGTGTACAAGTCTGTGGCTGTATTTAATTTGTGTATACCTGGGTCTCCAAAATATGACCTGCAGGCCAAATCCGGCCCACGAAGTCACTGCATCCGGACCTTGAAGCCATTTTGTCAATAATGAAAAAATAAAATATTTACAAAACATTTGCAACATATCCCTAAAGAATCGCATTGACGTAACATGTCCTGCCCTGGAACTGTTGTGCAATAGTTTTTGTGCCCCTCTATCAAAAAAGTTTGGAGACCCTGTTGTATACAGTTGCTTGTCATGAATTTATCAACAATGGATATAAATTGCAACTGCTGTGTACCTGTCATTCATGGTGAAACTTGGTGCAGTATGTAACCCTGACGAAAGTGTGCCGAATGGGTTGCTCTGGCGATGTGAAGGAATTTAAGTTGTAGTTTGTGGCTATTTATTACAGAAAAGGAATGCACCCCGCCACCTTCCGTGCGTAAAGCACCAGGGAGCAGTGGAAGGAAGGATAAGATTAACAAAAGGAACGAGCGCGGCGAGACGCCCCTGCACCTTGCGACGATTCGCGGAGACATGCCTGCCATTGTCGACCTGGTCAATCATGGAGCAGACATAAATGTGCAAGATTATGCAGGTCGATGGTCGCATGCCGTGTCATGCTTCTTTCATGACAGTAGTTCACGTTTTAAATCCACTATTGTCCCTGATATGGAGGTGGCCGGATTAAACTAGTGACCTTCCACTTAATCTCAGTACCTTCTTCCACTTATCCGTTTAGATATAAACACTACATTCAAGTCGTCACTACAGGTCTCAAATGAACGAAGCTGTTGACTCCAGTAAGGTTTGTGATTGTTGCCAGGAAAAGCCTAAAGCAAAAATCGCGGGGTATATCTCCGTTGCATGATTGTTATGATTCGCTTGAACGTGTTTTCCTTGTTTGTTTTTTAACAACGTCTGTTGTTGATGATGCACTGCAGGATGGACACCTCTACATGAAGCTTGCAACCATGGTTACCACAACATTGCGAAATATCTTCTTGAGAGCGGAGCCAATGTTAATTCGAAAGGTTTCGAGAATGATTATCCATTGCATGATGCTGTGAGCAGCAATCATCACGATGTAAGTAAAATTCCTTAGATTGCAGTATCGTGCTCACATTCGTGATATTTCCATGGTGTATGATCACCATTATGTGTTCTCACCGTTCATGATGTATGACCACCATGATGCGTTCTCACCGTTCATGATGTGTGATCACCATGATGCGTTCTCACCATTCATGATTTATGATCAATGTGATGAGTTCTCACTGTTCGTGATATATGATCACCATGATGAGTTCTCAGACATCTCACCGTGATGTGTGCTTGCCCTATTTTTTATGATAACCGTATTGTATTCTGAAAAATACGGGACCATGACATTGGTTCACTGCGACACATGACGACCTCAGTTGGTGATTATCGTGGTCTGAGAATGTCCACACTTAGAATTTAACAGCTTTTTGTGTCAGGGAATTAACCATTCAGGATCAAATAGTATGTGATTCGCAAATGATTTTCGGCTTAGCCATTGTCCCAAAAGCTGCATTTTGTGTATGACCGTTTTGATGTAACCATTACCCCAATGATTAGTGTTTCAAATTGAATCGTGTCCATTATAATCTATGCAGTAAACCAATCTCTGTTATTTGGTGAAGTGAACACAATTGGTCGGGGGGGGGGCATTTACTGTTTCAATACTGTGTTGATAAGTGTGAAGTTTGCGCATTTGTTACGTAACTATGTTTTTTACTGAAAAGATCGATTCGAAATGAATTGTAATTCTATTAGCGAACATTGATTGTTGACGTCACATTTAAACAGTTTTTGACCTTTAACTAACTTTGTGAGTTGCACGACTGATTCGGAATCGAACCCACCACCCTCGGACCTGTGTGAACGAAACCATCCACTCTGGATCATCCTGCTTTGACTCTTGCATTGAGAATAGATAAGTGTCGTGCGTGAAACGGGCACTAAGATTCAATCAAAGTTATTGTCAGTGCCTGGGTTCCTTCATGCCTATGATTGGCTGGTGATAGACTTTTACTTCTGCTCATGCATGTCTTGATTGCAAACGAAGTAAAAGTTATTGTTCGGCAGCTGGTGCAGCTTCTTCTGAAGCACGGGGCGAATCCTTTGTTAGCAAACAAACACGGCGAGCGACCTCTCGACCTCAGTGAGAACGAAGCGATAACAGAACTGATGAAGAGTGAGGTACTGGTCAGTGATGACAGTGAAGACGACAACGCTATCGCTGCTGCTGCTGCTGTGGATGATGATACAGGATTCCTTGGACTGGTGGAAAATAGTTGGAAAGACAGGTCAGCAGAGTTAATTATCTGTTGTTGTTACTGGCAGGAGTTTAATGCTCGGTCTGAGAATCAAAATGTGGTGTATTCGATCCATCAATCCCAGGTTTATATTCCGTTAAATGTTTCCCTTGTACCTTGTTAAAGTAATAGCGATTAGCATCGACTTAAATAGTCATGCCACCAAAATTTCTTGTTTGCTGAAACTAATGATGTCAACGATGAGGCGATGGTGAAATCTATCGTTCAGTTTTGTGCCATTCAACAGAAACCAGGCGGAAAAACAGGAAAAGAAGTCAAAATATTCCTTGTCGAGCGCGAGTCGGGAACTTTTCAAAGATGACGAAGTTGGTGGAAAAAAGCGCAAAAAAGATTTTTTGTCTTCTGACTCCGACGACGCTGACAACGTTCCATTAGTCAATCGAAAAAAAACTTCTGACCTTGATGTGAAACCTCTCCACACCAGCTGTGACGTCACAATGCCAAAACAAAAGTCTGGGTTTTTAAGTCACTGTGATGTAGATGGAAGTGCGCTGAGTCGCTCGATGAAACCGTCGTGGGGTTTAAGCAGGTAAGTGTGCGGATGAATATCGTTAGAGTTAAGTAGATGACTGCGCGGATGAATATCACGTAATTCGGCCGTCCACGTTCAGTACGGGATGGGATACCCCTCCCTCCCCGGTTTGGTTGGATTCCTTCATCAGAAGTGAATAGACGCAATTGCGAAAAAACTTCGGCTGCGGAAAGTGCTGGAATTTCACCCGGTTTGCGATTTGCATCAAGAATCGTGGGGAGTGCAAACCTTGCACAAAAATAATTTTACATTCTGCATTTCAAATTGACAAACTGTAACCACGAACTAAATGCAAAATGGCACGACATGAATTGTAAGTAAACTGTTTGTTTGTCACACAACGTATCGATACTCTCAAGCTAACCACAGTTAGGCATAACCTACCTGTCCCACAATTACTGGTTTTCACCAACTTCGCAAATTTTTTTACTATAAATATGGGTGTAATGAAGGTAGGTTTAGATTCGCTGTCTTATATATGTCATTAAGATTTTAGGTGAGTTTGTCTGAATTCATCTCGTGACTACTGCGCTCATCTCTTGACTACTGCGCTCATCTCGTGACTACTACGCTCATCTCGTAACTACTACGCTCATCTCGTGACTGCTGCGCTCATCTCGTGACTGCTGCGCTCATCTCGTGACTATTCTGTTCATTTGTTGCAGACCGAAACCACTCAAACCACCCACTTCTTCTTTGATGCAAGAAGACCTGGGGAGTAGCGAAGAAGAGCTTCCTCTCTCTGAAGTCGCCAAATCCCGCAAACCATCCAGCGATCGAATGTTATCAACTGTGATCTCACAAAAAGCAGCTGATGTGTATGACTTTTCGCCCGGCGCCGATGATTTCTCGAGTGACAGTGAAACGATCAGCTTGAAGCCTGAAAACCGGTCGAGACTAGAAAGTTTAAAGAGTCCAACAAAGAAGTTGTCTCAGAGCAAGAGCTACGAAGCGAGGATGAGGAAAAACAGTAGAGACGCTGATGCGGGCAACAGACAAAGCTTGTTTCGGAAGAAAAGTCCGGACAGGAAGGTAGTCCTGATCAGACCGACTCACTCGTCTCCGACAAAACTGCAAACTTCCGAAATCCTCTTTGATCAACTGTTTAAAACCCCATCAAAAGAAGACCAGGAATTGAAACCCTTCAAAACGACAGAAGTTTTGACCAAACCTGCCCCCCCACCTGGCCTCCCGACACCCGCACCAACTTCGAGTTCTTTGTCGTCATGCACGTTTTCCACTGCTGTTTCTACTGCGTCTCAATCATCAACCGCTCCTTTCACCCCCTCAACCGCTTCTCCCACCCCCTCAACCGCTCCCTCCACCCCCTCAACGCAAACATGTCCTTTTCCTCGAACGCCTGGCTTGAGCAAAACTGTTCTCACTCCCGCTGATGCAAAATCAACAACTAAAGAATTGATGCCAGCCCTGAAACCTGTGAGGATAAGTTCATCCGGGAAACTGCCCGGTAATGTTACTTCTGAGACAAAGAAGAAAAAAACGAAAGCTGGTGACGTCGATCAACACAAAGTGAAGTCATCTGCTCGTTCGCTGTCGCTTGACGTCATAGAAGAGGCTCCTCCCAGAGTGGATAAGACGAAAAGTGATTGGTCAGAAAGCAGAGCGGTGAAGAAAGTCATCAGATCGGAGCCAAAAGAGAAGGCTGCCAAAACAGTTTCAGAGCCTTTACGTTCAGCAACAAAACTCAAGACTCCTAATTCCGATTTGAAGAAGCCTGCAACCAAAACTCCAGCCAGGAAAGAGGTGAAGACGGAACAGAAGAAAGTGTCTTTGTTAAGTGACGCAACTTCTGGTTTTATGGGAGATATTGAGTCCATGTCTCGACAAAGACATTTGGAAAAGCAAATGATTCTCAAAAGGAAGAAGTTGATGCAAAAAAGGAGTAAATCTAATCCTGGCACCAAAATCGATGAGAAGAAGGCTTTCAAACATGCTGACGTATCGGTGACGTCACCCCCTGCTGTTGCGTCATCAGACAAGGAATCATTGCTGGCGAGTCCTTCCACTTCACAGAAGGACTCGTTGGATGTTGCACAGGATGTTATTGCTCCTCCTGAAGCGAGTGATGGTCAACAAGAATCCTTAAACATTCCAGAGGACCCTTCGCAATCCACTGTGAGTCAATCTGATCCTGCGAAGCCATTGAATCAACCAGACGATGTTGCGCCTGATCAAGTTGATGGCAAAGAAAACCCTCCTGACTCTCAACCTGCTCTTGATCTTGCTGGTCCTCTTGAAGAAGTAAAGTCTTCAACAGAAGAGACAAAGGATGAAGATCCAGCTGAGGAAGATCAACATCCTCCTGTGCAGGAAGATGAGACTCAGAGGATGCTGCAGGAATATGTTCGAGAAAGGTTAAAACAAATGCTACTGGCAACCTGTGTTTCGTAATAAACTTGTTTAGAACACGGTGACCATAATTTCCTCCCCCTTGTTTGTTTGCATTGAATGGCTGCGATGTTTTGCTTGTTTGTTTCATCACAAAACGCACAGAGCTTGAAATAAGAAATCACAGCCCAATATTGTAAGCGTCACGGTTGAAGCATGTTAAGAAAGTGGCATGTGGATGAATGTTAATGACTGAAACGAGTGAAAACTTACAAAGATGTTTTCTTATAACACCGCATGCGATACATATTCTTTGTTGACAGGTTGTCATTAGCAACAATATGTTTTGATAATCCGAAGCGACAGAAGCTCCCGGTTTACATCCCCATGTCTCGTTTGCTCCAAACGTCAAAGAACCCGACAAACGTCTACGAGGAACGAGCTTTCATCCACAAGTTGGTCAACGAGAGACGCCGCAGATTGTCAACTGTTGTCCCTCAGGTGTGACGTCACAACGCCTTTTGTTCTTGGCCGGATGACTACTTTATATTAGAGCTCGACCGATGAGATATTTTTGGGCCGATACCGATACTTTTTTTCCTATTGTCGATAACCGATACCAATATTTTTGCTTTAACATAGTTCAGACATTACAATGTATATTTTGCACTTGAGATTAGTATATAACGCACAAATTAATAGCACAATATGATGCAGAGGTAGCAGCACTTGTTTCTTCACCAGCTGGTCTAGAACCTCATACACAACACATCGGAAGTCACAGGCGTTTCAAAAAATGAAAATAGCTTGCCAGACCACAACCAGCAATGTTGACAAGCGCTTATTTGATTGTTTTCATAATAGTTATCACATTGGGCAGTTGGGAATGGAAGATATCGTAGGAGTCATGAGGTGTGGGCCGTTCATTGTTTTAACATTTGCAAAAGTGACCCGATTTTGCAATCAGGTTTGATAATAACTTTATATCAGTTCTTTTTACCAGAATATAAGCTTGGTTTCAGCGCAAATTGAATAGCACTGTTACTCACTTTGGTGTGCACGTGATTGTTAAGTTCATACAAAAGTTATAAACCTTAAAGCATTTGAATCTTTCAGCCAAAGTGTTGCCGATGTTACAAAATCGCATTTTCTGTGAATGTGAATGAGATTCCAGGAGTGAGAAGGATGCGGAGTTATTTATCATCAAAACCTTTTGCTACGTCGTCGTTGTGGGAGCTAGTCACGTGAATGAAAGAAGCCCCTGTTGTTTTGAGGCTGTCATCTGATGTAGACATCCAACATAAGACCTCTCCTACTTTTATTACGACGTTTGCAAAACGCAGCGATATATCAATCTACTCATACCAGGCGCGCAACCGGGGGGGCCACCCCCCGAAATTTTCAAAACATTGCATAGCAATTTTGACATTTGCATCAACTTTCAAAGAATAAAGATGAAATTGCATATTCTAATCATTTTTAAGAAGTCTTATTGGAATTTTTCTTTGTGCTACTGGTAAATTATCTCCTTACAAGATGTATCTTGAGACAGGTTATCTGATCGGAAATTTCGTAAATGATTGGTATTNAANCACANATATGCTNGAAGTGTCAAAACATGGGAGGTAGTTTAAAATGTTCGTATTTCTAAGGCATATTTTGTNTTCTTGTTTGTGTACTATTTTTTCTTACACAGGTCTCGATTTGCCCTCATGAAACTTTATAGCATTAGGATACTGTTGAACCGTGCAAACTGCTGAAACTT
>JGI24158J21664_10012837_pt1 | contig 11083 bp, 8 predicted proteins | sample Ectturendosymbi3_FD_21664 | JGI IMG/M metagenome (IMG submission 21664)
CTGAAACCTAACATTGCACTGCAGGTTGATTAGTCAAGACTTTGTTCGTTCTTGGAACGAACTTAACTGCATCGAACTGAGAAACCAGTAAATNTGACGAGGTTCAAAGACGACGCATTAATTTCTGTTTGTCTGTTAACATCCTGAATGTTCCTGCNTTGACTGCTGAGTTTCTGTATTTTGCGTTTATGATGTACANATATTCGAAGTCGTGTTTTTGTAGACTTTTCGGTGTGATCGCTTCACGATCGCGAAGGTTGTAGCTCCTTTCCCACTTGGTTTTTTCAGTTTTGATGATTTTCCGAAGACTGCGTTATTCGATTGAGATTGATGTTGACACCTTATTCCTATGTTGATTTCACGCCAAATCTTTGATGGCGTATTTATGGGCAGAGATATTTTGATGCTGATGGTTCGCTAGTTCCGATCTTGCTTGCGTCTTCTGTTTACTGCAACGCCACCTGCCATTGTTGTATGCTGTTGCTGCTGGCTGGGCTTCATGTGATGCTTGCGTTTCACTGGTTGTGAGTTCTGGTTACTCTAGTCTAGACCGTGGCTCTTAGTTTATTTCACTTAAGCTTTCGTCATCATTCTCTGCGCTCTGCTTGTTTTGGATGTAATTTTGACGTCCTTACGATAACTGAAACGTGCTGTAATTCATCACAAATTCTTAGCTTATTTTTCTTGCGCATGCTTTAAGCAGCTTTAACGAATTTCCGGATAATTTCAACTGTAGAAAACACATACCAATGCAGATTTTAACATACGTAGTAGGACTCTTATAAAATTAGTTACAGTTCATCACCCAAAATTTCAATGGTAATTGCCTCATAGTAATGAAATAGCGTTCTAAGAATCGCTGGGTATTAATCCAGTAATAAGCAGAATATTGAAGAATTGTTTTGCAACACATATACATTTCATTAGGTTTGGGATTTTGAAACATTTCTTTTTCTGCAAGAGGTTTCTTCATTTGCACATCAAAACAAACCTTTTAACAATGCCTCTATACAAAAAAGTTTATTTTCAAGAAACAATTTGTACACGAAAAAAGGAAGTGATAAAAAGCCTTATACTGAAAATCACGGCTAACAAAAACGATATCAACGACATATTGCAAACGTTTCGATAACTCCTGTTACCATCATCAGTGCATTGCAAATTGAACTGCAGTGATCATGCTGCAAGTTCTTGTTGGTCACTCAGGAGAAAAGCGCTGTGAAAAAAGAAAAACGCGAAAGGCTGTTTCGTTATAATTGTTTGTAAAATTCTTTGTGAAAGGTTGTCAAATACGTTTCCAGTCACCTGAAAGCTCTGAATTAAACATGTGCAAGCAAACCACTGCAGAATTGTATTGGACATATGACATCATTTCGCAAATTACTTCAAGGGCAGATGTTTTCTTGCCCGATATGCAGATTTTTCCGGTATCTCCTACCTAATCACCTTCAAGACCGAGTTGCTGTATCAATATATTAAATTGTGCAGAACGGCCATTACCACGAATCTGAAAAAAGAAAAAGAATATGGCATTGTGGCACCCTCTTGCTGTTCCAGTTGTGACGGCGTATTGCGTCACAGGTCCAGAGCGTTCAATCGGGAAGTACGTCAAGAATGTGGTGGCGCTCAAGCAAAACCAGAGTGAACCTGGTCGAACGGTGAATCTCTATTTTTGCTTGCAGGTTGCAGTTGCAGACGTGACGTTATTTCCGTTGCGTGTTCGCATTTCGCATAAGGAGCCGCAGCACAGTCCTGTAATTTCGGAACGTAACGTTTTGAGAATAGAAAAGCTTGCTGCGATTAGAGTTTTGCAACAATCTATTGATTATGAAACTTTTTTCTGTAGATCATGCAAATTTTATATGAACAGAGTGGTTCTAATTCCAGTAAATTAACCGTTTACGGGTTCGTCGGTATTTATTACAAACCACTGGAAAAATGAAAATTTTGCGTTTGACTGTACAGGCGCAGAGCGACGAATTTGACACAACGTGACATTGTTAGTTACCCCATAACCTTGTCAAACGCGAATCAATTTCACACTGGCTGAGGCGCACTCATTTTTGTAGAAACTATTGGTCAGAGATGTTCCACTCTTTTTCTGCATCCGTTATGGCAGTTTGAAATACTAGCAAATTGTCCATTAAAATAGTTTGATACTTTCTCATTCGAGTCATTCTAAGGCGTTTTTTGTCCAAATATAACAAAATATTTTGCATTCTCTTTCACTCCTTTATCATTCCGATGAAACAAATATTTTTCATATAAAATTGCAAATCTGAGCAGCAAGAGCTGTGTAAACGGCCATACTTTAAATTAAAGCGTCATGTAATTCCTTAAATTTTGTTGCAAATGTTTGCAATCAAGGGGTGATTGTGCTACAATTCACTGATTAATAATTATTAAATTTGCGTTCATAAACGCAGTCGATCTTTGTACTTATAGTGAATAGCTGCCCATGTACTTAATGAGTTTCCTATTTTCGTTTCTGTTGTTCTTCAGAAACAGCTCGAGACGGGCCGGTCGGGATATGGTTGAAGTTAGCTGCTTGGGTCTGCGACTAAGTGTTTGTTCTGCTCTCATCCTTGTGTCAGTATAGTAAGTCTGTTGCGACGCACAGGGTGAAAATATAGAATGTTATAGACATTGCAAGGTGCAGGATAAGTGAAAGGTTATCCAATGCGAATTGCAATCTCTGTCAGTGTCATTCCACCAAACATGATGAAAAAAGCTAGAACAAGCAAGTTTACACAGGTGTTTTCGTGACCGTCATAGCGGCTCGATTGAACGCAACTTACACTAGTTGCAGGCTATTGGTTTGTTTGGCACAAGCAAACAATCACACATGGAATGAAATTTCAAGCAATGCTGCTGTCAGTACAATACCAGCGAATGTGAAACTTTCCTGATTAACTAGATCCCAATTTTTTTTAATATTCATATGTGTGAAACAGAAATGTATATAATATAAACACACTTTCAAATTCAACTTATGCCAATACGTTTTGACGAGATTTGCTGCAACTGTTAATCACTTTTGTAATATATCTACGGTGTAGTGTTCCTTTTTTTGGAAAGCATAGGGTCCAAATTCGGTAAGATCCGCATTTGGAAGTCTAAACGAAACTGCGAAATAACCAGTGTTGCTCACCAACCTGTCTTTGAACAAACAGTAAGATTCAGAAAATAAGCACACAGATTGCAAACACTTGGATTTTCAAAGCAATTAAATATAGCTTTGATATTAAAGCACATCCACGTAATAAAGTAGCCTGCGTGCATCAGTACTTTAATCCTAAAGACAAGGTATAGCTAGTTTTGTGAAACTTTGAAATGGTTTCTCCACTCCATTTGAGGGACTGCAACGGTGTGTACGAGTAAACTCAAACGAAGCAAACAGAATCACTTTTTGATTTTGTGCATTTGGTGCGTACATACTTTGCAATGGAAAGATTGTGGTGAAACGCTGCACGTTGAAGCTTGTTTTTTCGGTCAATGAGCTTAAGTGCTTCAGTTTTGTTTTGTAATACCTAATTAGGCCAAGAAACACAATTAAAAGATCTAGGTTTGCTGTAATCGTTCGAAGAATCAGCCCACTGGGCTCTGGTTTCATCTTTTTGCGATGATTCAAAATTGCACATACACTGTCTATACTCAAGTATGTGCTCTCCACAGTGCAGATCAGCAAGCAATCATTCGGAAAATTTTTAACAGGCAAAATTAAAACGTCTTTCTCAGAGAATTGATTTCACTAAAATATCGAAACTAACTGACTGAAGACAATGGTCGAGCAACTTAACTGACCTAGTAACTCCTGAAACATCAAGACGTTATGATTAAAAAGTTGGTAGCATACCTCAGTGCATTAACATTCAATATGAGGATAACCAGTATCTAGGGTGCGCTTTTAAACTTTGTGATGGGAATAAGCCGCAACACTGGCCGATGAAAAAAGTGAAATCAGGTTAAAAAAAAACAAGAAAAAACAATAATTGTTTCTCATGGGGGAAGATCACGTCGTTGATGACAGGATCAATGAAGCGCGTATGAGCACCGCGGCACCAGGCAGGAGCGCAGTACTCTGCTATTGATTGAACCAGGGATATGGTGGCTATTCGCAGCGTTGTTGCTCAACACCACAGCCACAGCCAGCAAGCTGCCTCGGGAGTGCAACGTGTGGTGTCAACTTTTTGCGAAGTGACTCAAGGTGTCAGCGATACGTGAGCGACCTGTCCAATGTTACTCCGATGTATTTAGGTTCGGAGCAAAAGGCCAGGGTTTTGTTGTTGTGGTTGACTTTTCGCTCACGTTTAGATTCCTTGTTGTTGAGATGGAAGACTGCCGACACCGTTTTTGTAGTGCTGAGCTTTAGCTTCCAAGTCTGGAGGTATTCACTTACGGTTGCCATGTCCTTGGTCAGCATCCCTTCCACTACCCGCATCAGAATGCATGATTGCTAGATCGTCAGCGTACGCATACTTTCTGGAGACGGTGGTTGGCAGGTCAGAGATGTAGATGTTGAAGGTAAAGGGTGCCAGGACAGATCGCTGTGGGACGCCTTTTTTGAGGCGTCGTAACCTGCTCCTTTTTCTGTTTCCTGTGGTAAGGGTGTAACTGCGATTGCCAACCATCTCCATGATCATGCACACAATGTGTTTCTCAGGTAGCAGTCGCAGCAGCTTGCAGGTGAGGCAGAGATGCCAAACAGTGTCGTCGGCTACTGTGAGATTGACGAACACAGCTCCGGCCTTCTTCTTTACCGAATAGCTATCCTCGATGTCTTATGTCAGCAAGGTGACGTGATCTACGGTCGACGTCCCTTGTAGAAAGCTTGCCTGCTCCTGCGGGAGCAATGGGTCGACGATTGCTTCGACACAAGCTTAGATGAGTGTCTCAAGCATCTTGAAGGGGACATATGGAAGGACATAGGACGATAGCTCTTTGGATCCCCCAGTGGTTTTTCCGGCTTTGGGATCGCAACTGTTAGCGATCTTCTCCGATCATTGGAATTTTGAGATGACGCAAGCAGGAAGTGAAGAAATCGCAAAACCAAATTTGAGAGACAACCCGGCGTGGAGTATATAAACTCCGGGTCTGGATTTGTAGTTAAATTGTGCAACAGTGAAAAAGGGCCCTTGCTTTGTTCGTGCATCTTGTTCCAAATTCAGGCCTGCTTTAGAAGTAAAAGCAAAGAAGCTGTTAGATATTTCTGTGAAACCAAGAGTCAAGAGTTTTTTCTGAATTTTCCATGAAAAATTTTAATTTCCCATTATTTTACCTGATGATAAAACAATCCAATGTATAGTAACACAAGTTTGAGGGAGAGGTAGTACTTTTCACCCATCAAAGTCATTCACAAATTGAAATGAGAGTATTACCTATTGTAGAGATACTCCACAGGTTTGATTGCTTCCATTATCCCCAAATAATATTGGTTGCAGAGCCTTCGGTAACCACGTGTCTGTCATGTTCCTATTCTAACTGTTTCTCCTGCACTGAGGAAAGGATCTCCTTGCAAATCGCGGGTCCTCTCAATATGCCGGTCGGATTTCCAAGTACCTTGTCGAAGTTCTACAACCAGCACGCTCACAAATTTTGTCAGGTGCAATGATTTAACAAAACCATTTAATTTAACTTCCAGCGATTGTAATTACGTTCGCAAAAAGTCAATTTTCTACAATATGTTACATTGTCGTCACTTTCCAGTTCGCGGACCAATGCACAATGAAATGATAGATACATACTTCACTATGAAAAAACGCAACTTAACTTCATTTTTTTGTGCAGAAACTGGACAGCATTTATGAAGTCACAAACATTTGCGTAACTTTTCACTGAGCTCTTTTACACCAAAACGTTAAGCAGAGTACTTCTAATTTTCAAGGTTGAATTTGTATCTTGGAAAAGTAGTATTTCTACGCAAAAGTTACCATTTTTCATCTACAATAAAGCCGTAAATCCTTGTCTTTCATTATCATCAGCCAATTTCGCAGTTAGTGGAAAGTATTTTCCACAAGAAGAAAGAGAACGTTTTCACAAATAGGTATCACTGGGTGACGTAAAATATGGTCTGACACGAACGTGTCCGTGTACTGTACATTACAAATGCAATAAATGAAACCTTAATAAATCTTTTTATTTGTTTCTTTATTGAAAAATGCCAATGGTGGGTAGGTCCTGAAATTACCATTGACTACATTGCACAACAGAAGGCTCTGACATTACCGTATATCCGAAGAATAGCTGAACGTAAGAAAAACAAAAAGAAACAAAGATAAAGTAGACAAGCGATAGCTCTGAATTTTGGAGATGATAGCTCACTCGTAGTTTGTCCGCCTCTCATTTGAATGATTGGGGTTAGATCTACGACTCGCTGTAGAGCTTCTTGGATATGAGGGTTAACCTTAACCATTTTGGCGAGAAGCTAATTTTACGCTTTGGCCTGCCGCCAATAGTAGATACCCAAAACGTGAAATCGATTTCACACTTTTTTTAATTGCTTATTGATCAAATTCGTCGCCTTTTTGGAGACTATTGTTACTTGTATTCAGATATGTGTGTTGCAACCTCGCCGTTGGCGTTGCGTTGATTGTGTGATTCACCACGAACGGGATATGTGTGAAGAAAAACACTATATATAAGTGGCGCGAACAAGCAATAATGGAGTGATCATGGCGTGGAAGCTCTGCCGCTATTAGCATGTGAACGATTGGACGTAATGGCTAGGGTACGCGGAGAGTGATCTCGTCGGGTGATCTCTATTGCTGCTTGCTGCCACAGTGCGAAGCTTTGCGCACATGCCGTTTGGGATTTCCGATCGCAACATGTGGATTTTCAGGGATTTTGCCCACATTTTCAACAAATCAAACTTTTGGGAGTGCACTTGCACCCCCTGCACCACCGCCTCCTACACCACTGTTCATACGTCTTCGCTTGCTTGACGCTTTTTCCATGTCTTCATTTCTCTTCCACTATGTAACACGTCTGTATGACGATCAGCGAAAGCATTAGTTTCTGGTTCGTTTTTTAAGTATATGTTCCTTTTCAGTATTGCTCGTGCGCAGCAACTAACAACTACACTGTGATGTATTGTGGCCAAGCTTTTTTTCCTGCGTGTTCTTTGACGAGCCGCTGTCATTTGGGCCATCAGTCTTATCCCAACATGAACAAAGAAATAAATAAGCGACCTGTGGTTGCAATGTGAGTCACTTAAATGGAATCAGAGATGCGAACTCAGCATCGAGAAACTGTAGAGCACTATCAACGAGACGAATCTACCCAAATTTCGCAACAGTTCAGAATTTTTGCTGCGTCGTGTTTACTGACATTTTGCTGAAATATTTCTTTAGCAAAACAGTCTGCATTTAGTATGTCCGTGTTCGCATTGCCTTTACGGGATCAGCTGAAAGAGGCAAGTTTGGGGAAATATTTAATAAGATTGTACATCTCAATGCTGCAACTTGTATGAACATATTTGGAATATAATTTGTCATTTTCTTACTGAGTCAAGACCCGTTTTCTGCCAGGAGATATCAGATCTTTCCCATATCTGTGGCACACAAGTACAAAAATATGCTCAGTAATAGTGAACGGAGGTAAAATTGGTGTTTGGGAACACACTGAAGCCAAATGGGTTTCTTATGAACAAAACAATAAGCATTCGCCGAAGATGAGGTGAGCGTGCAATACAGGGCTCCATTTTCACTTGAGGAAAAAGCAATTGATGAAAACAGCATAAAATTACACAATGCTGTGTTNGCATTACCGTTCGGTACCAAATGCATGGAAGAAACACTATCANGACAATTTCTAAAACGAAGAAAAATAAAATTTTCTGTCAAATGCACAACACGAATCAAAAAAGTCTAGTGTTTCCGGCTCAGCCTTGTTCTGCGCTCTGATGAAGGCCGATCGTTGACTGTCCGGAGGATCAGCGTATTTTCGTTTTTCTTTGTTGTTGTGAATGTTTGGTTTTGAGCCTCTTTAAATATACCGGGTGAACCAAACGTACGTTTACAGCTAGCACTTAGACATTTTACGCTTATTAGACATTTAGACGTTTAGTGACATTTGTTTACATATTAGACGTTTTACAAGTACAGTTTGTCAAAATTAGCTTTGGTTCTTACATTTATTAACGTATTAGACATTTTAAATTTAATATTTAATCTCTCAAGTGTTCAAAATGACCAATTTCAACATTTCAACAATCTTCATATCTGCCCAAAACACTGACGCAGGGGCGCAACCAGCTCTTTATTTCGGGGGGGGGGCAATTTTCATGAACTTTCATTCGATGACGCTATCGTGCTTATTCAACCGTGGTACAACTTTTTCGCAAACGGTCACAGATACGTTCTTTTCGCAACATTTCCGAAAATGAGAACTTATTAGTCTTAATCAGGCCCGTAACTCGGGGGGCGAAGCTCAAACTGAAAATTTTTTCGCCCCCTTGGAGAAATGTGAAAAATGTGCTGGACATAGTTTAAAACACTATTGGACATAGTTTAGAAATTTGGGCTCCTCCCAAAAAACTCTTCCCCCTTCTGGTGTCCCAAGCTGGTTACGGGCCTGCTTTTAATCAAGATGCAAACCGAACGATCAGGACAGAGTAAAAATTAGTAGCCTAATACAAACACCTGGTTCCGCATTCAACTAGTGCAGTCATGGCTTTATTGTGTCAGGTGTTTAGGCAACTAGTAAACCTGCCTAACTTTTCGTCTTGTTTTAAAAAGTTATCAAAAAATTTATCAAGATTTTTGAAACTTCACTTGAATGTATTTGCTATAAGATAATTTCTGCAGACGATACTGCGAGTGGTGACGCTGTCAGATACAAGAGACTATTGTCAGGATATATTTAATCAATGATTTTATTGTTTTAATTGTAGATACGAGACTTCGTCTGACAACTGAAATGATTTTGAAAGGAATGCAGAAGGAACAGGCCTCTGGCCTTGAGAGTAATGAAATGTGCTGTTGCGAGAGTTGTTTTGAGACCCCTTATAAATTATAACTAATTAAGAGCTTCACTAGTTTACTATGACTAGAAAATGATATGCTTTATTTGGCATTTTACATCATAAACATTTATCAATGTTATTACTAAATTTCAAAAGTCTCCGGCTGATCTCAAATAATGCACATAACACACAGTTGCTTTGTGAATTTCACAATTATACATCAAATTTAACATTAATAGCAGGCTATAGTAATTCTCACAAGCAAAGCAAATTTAATGCTTCTTTAAACATAATACAGTAATAGAAGGACACGAAGAATTTCGGTACTGGGTTTGTCATGGATTCTAACAGTTTTTGAAAATTTTACTTGATTTTCTGTCGCGATGCCAATTCAGGGTTGGGGAGTGGCAAGGAATCGTTTTTTTTTAGTGGAGCCGNATTCCTAACGACACTAAGGTCGGAGTCGGATATTTTGTCCGACTCTGGAAGCCCANCTGGATCACTTCTACATCACACTCCAAGTTGGGAATTCCTGTTGAATTGGTACGATTTCTTATGAAACTTTTGTTGAAACAGATTTCTTCTGCGTACCACGATTTCCGATGAGTGTTTGCTGGTACAAAATTCTTAGCCGCCAAACTTCATTCACTTTATATTAAGGAGTCGGAGTCGGAAATTTTGGAAATATCGGAGCTGGATTCAGACATTTTACCTCCGACTGCTCAACCCTGGATGCCATACTTGAATGTTGGCCTCTATTAGCTTGGTCATGGTGGTGCAATCGAATTTTTGTAACCGGGAATTTCTTACTGATCACAAATTCTCAATAGGGTTAAGATCTGACGAGTTTCCCGGAAAATCTATCACATTTAATTTTGCATCCTGAAAATCGTCTTCACTTTTTCAGATGAAAGACACGGGACAACATTCTATTGGAATTTTCCTCCACGATCAAGAAATGTTTTTCTCATATCTGTAATGGCTTTTCTCTCAATTGCATCAATGTATTTGTATAAATTCGTCATACCCTCAATTGACATAAGTGAAGCTACTTCTGAAAAACTGAAACTGCTCCAGAACATCTTTTTGGGTTCCTTTGCTAGCTCATTGCAATGGGCAGGACTTAATTGCTCACGATTCCCGATCCTAATAAACATGCTATGTTTCCTTGGAACAAAAATGACTTTCATCTGAAAACAGCACTTTTTCCGGTTTTCTACAGTCCAATATTTAGGCTGTTTTTGCACATTTTTAGCTTTTCTACCAGCCTTCTGTGGGTGGCGTCACACTGTACTTGAACGTCTTTAAACGTAGCATGCACCAAATCCTTCTGTAAATCAAAATTCGTTTCTTTGCATACCTTTTGCAATAGATCTTCAGGTATAATTTCAGTGTTACGAAAGCGTAACAACGCAACTCTGCTTCCTGGGTGTGGCATCTGCCATAAATCACAGAAATTCCAACATGCTGTACAACTCTCAACCAGGGGTGAGTATTAGACTTTAGGGCCAGAGTCAAATCGCAGAAATCTGCCCCAAAACATTGTACAATTTGTGATATGTCATTTGCACAATATATGGTTTTGAAAAAGGGCCCGTTGTTATTATGTTTGTTCACGTTAGATCAAAAAATGGCCCCTTTATTTCACACATGCTACACAAAAATTCTACTTGCCGAATGCAATTTAAATTTTTCATTTTTTCTGGAAATTTGCTTCTGCGTGAAAGTCCATTTCACATTGTAAATTGTTTAAAGTTATTTGATTTTACATTGTTCTTTGTCTACACATTAAAGTTGCTGAAGGGCCCCCTTATTTTTTCTGCTTTATTTTTGCTTTATTTTGAAAAACATATGACCTGCTCCGGAGCTTGCGGCTCCAGAGTGGTTCATCAGCTTTTAAACAAATCAATGCAAAAACTAAGTGCGAAATTCTCAAAGAGGGGCCCCGCAATATCTCTGAAAAAAAGGTGCCCGAGACGACAGCGTTGTTCGCCTTCCCTAACATCCACCACTGCTCTCAACTACATACAAAAGAAACAACTAATGGCTTCATTCTATAACACTCCTATGTAACGTCATAAAAATGTTTTTCGATCATTCCGTCATGTTACGCATAATATA
>JGI24158J21664_10012838_pt1 | contig 11083 bp, 4 predicted proteins | sample Ectturendosymbi3_FD_21664 | JGI IMG/M metagenome (IMG submission 21664)
TTTGTTTCACTGTAGAAGGTAGGTGAACAAATGTACAATATCTGTTTAGATACAACATTGCAGCTATGAGGATTTGCACATGGAAACATAGAGTTGGATAGAGTTGGTTGCTTGTAGAGAAGCTTCAGAAAATGCCTGTTAAAAATGTTATTTTGCGATTTCCTGTCAACTATAATTCACGTGCATTTTGAAAACTTTAACAGAACGAAAAACCTGAAGAAAAATTCATATTATTATCAAAGGTCTGTTAGTGAATAGTTCTTGCTATATTTTCAAATCCATCAATGCAATACTGTTTTTACTGTGAAATTTACCAAATCATTAAAAAATGCCGTGGAGTATCCTTTCAAGAGAAGCAGTGTTTGCGAATGCCTCTGTACTCTAAAGCGTGAGCCAGTTTTTTAAACTGTGAAAAGTGATTTCCAATTCGCACGGTGTAATTATTACTTGTGAACAGAACTTCCCTTGGTACCTTGTATTAATTATTTTTCTGCCTTTCAGTCGGGCCCGGGTGACGTTTAAGAACTTTGAGGTAAACTTTGTTGATACAAGTTGTAGTCATACAAGTGATGTGACGTGACTGTCGTTGGCTGGTTGGCCTCGCTCGCTGGGCGGAGCAAAGTGATTTTCAACTTTTTCCCACAAGTCATGTTTCAACTTGGCCATCTCGTCGTATTCCATATCCATAAGATCTCCAAGTAAGTCAACTCCGCGCAGGCTTCTGTTTTCTGCTTTTCCTGCTCGAACTTCCCCTCGTATCAGTTGCCAAACAAAAACAACCAGTTGAACGTAGCTGGCCAATAAGTTCAAAGTCAGAAACAGCCTGTATGTGGTGAGATGAATGTACAAGCAAGTGAACTTACAAGAAANATCGCCCGTGCCAANGGTGCAAGCGTACTCGTTTGACGCCCGCGCAACACTCGCCCAAAGGAAATAGGTGCATCCTGCACCATAGGTCAAAGAAAACATAAGCGAAACCAAGTTCCTGTAGCGATAAATGACAAAAATGTTTATAGCGTAAGCAAGGAATTTCAATGATTCTTTGTCAGAGCCAAGAACGAAATTTGGTTCTTGCTCGTTCACCGGGACGGGGCGTTCACTCAGCATTGCCGAATATCCTTTTTTCTGTTCAAGAAAATGCTCGACAAATCGGGATACTTCTTGAACTGCTCTTTTCACGCTTGGCATATAAAGCCAGAAGTTGTTGGAAAGAAAAGCTAGCGCGCTGGCCACCGTGCCAATCCAGGGCAAACTGCGTAAAACCCAGTTACCCAGCAGAAAGCATTTGTCGTAGACGTAATCGGCATTCGTTGAAAAGCACTCGGTGTGGTTGTTCTTTAAAGCAGTGCACGAAATTGCGCGGCTGTTCGGCGAGAAGAAAATAACCACAGAACCGATCAGAACTAAGATGGTGACGGAACGAAGCGTCTCCCACCAGGGACGCATGCCGTGACTTGCCAGCACGTCTTCGAACACCAATAGATCATTCAAAGCCATACTTGACCACAAACTGCTGGGTCTTTATGCTGGACTTTGCTGTCAACGAGATGGTTTCATTCGTGAAAACAGGTCACGACGCTTCTTTTTCGCCAGTGACTTGAATAATCAAACAAGCGACAATATTCCAAGGTCAACGGGATGTCACATGACAATTATGCATGAAAGACGTATCATTCACTGCTATTCTTTTAAGGATCTTTTAACAAAAAGCAAAGTTCAATTATATTTATTGTTTTGTAAATAGCTGTTGCCATAGTGAGCAGGATAACTTTAACTGAGGGACTCGGGTCCGGTCCAGGACCTCCTGGTATTGTATCTGGAACTCCGGATCCAGGATGAGAAAAACATTACCATAATCACGTACAACACCCATCATATTACGCCAAGTATTCATCCAAAAGGGCCGTTTTGTGTTATACAGTATACACTAAGAGATAAAAACGAGGTTAGCGATGTTTTGGCAGAATTAGCTCCATACGAGCTCCCACAAGACAGAACTATGCTCTTGCACATGCAATTGCTTTGGTTGAGTCAGCACAGCAACAAAACAGCTTCCGCAGTAACCGTTTGACATCCCCGGTTAGTACAAACGTATATAAACACCTTTTCGAAAACTGAGGAAAAACTTACCTAATACGGATGACTTATCGTTCCATATTCCTGAAAATATTTCAGAACTACGGAAAGAGAAAACGTTTTCAAATGCAGTCGTTTGTGTTTCAGCGAGTTCAGGTGCTTAAATCACATGCAAAATCAATTGCTCCCGAAGATTCTCAAGCCTCAGCATAAATACATTTGTTGTTTCTGCTATTCATAAATATCAGGATTTAGTAATAAGTGCCACTAGTTGAGAGAAACTACACACAATTCAGTTAACAGTGAAACGGCCAAAGTAACTGATTGGCTAACTGGAAACAAGTTCTAACTAAACACTTCTTAAAAACAGTAGCCTGTGTTAAACACAAACAAACATGTCAACTCAGATTTCTCTAAAATAAGTGTAAGCGGCAATTAAGGGTGCAATCTGAGGTATAAGTGTCTTGGTGTAATTGTGGACGAGAAATTGACGTGGAAGGATAGATGTAAACAGTTGTTTTGCACAGGATCCAAATGTGTTGTCGTACTCATGGGCGTACCGAGGTTAGATGGGGTCCGGGGTAAGAATGAAGTTGGGCGCATCCATTTTCGAACCTAAGGTCTTTCGGGAGCAAATCTACTTGCGAATTTGTTGGGACTTTTCGGCGGCGCCTCTCCGTGATTCAGCGCCCGGAGCATTGTGCCTCCCTCGTTACCCCACTGGTCGTAATGTACAAAGGCAAGTGGGCAAGCACTTCGCATAGGCCTGAGTTATATCATAACCATACAAACTCACGAGTGCTGTGTTGCTTTGCTTGTGTGATTCACCACGAACGGGATGTTCGTGAAGAATAACACCATTATATATGTAGCGCGAGCAAGCAATAGTAAGAGAGATTGCGAGCATGATCTCTATTGTTGCTTGCTGCCACAGTGTGAAGCTTTGTGCACATGCCGCCCGCTCTTTCCGATCGCAACAGTGCAATACAAAGTATTGCCCGGGGAAAATCTCTTTCGTGTCACATAATGCAAAAATCAGTGTTGAAAGAGATCTGGAATATAGATTTAGGTATTAACAAAACGCAGATAATCTTGCAAATACAAGGTTTCATTAGTTCAGAAAATATCCGAGTCTGCTTACATTTTACCTAAAACTGTTATATGCGTAAACGTCCATACCTGGTACTATCGTTGGTAGTTTTAGTTTCATTGTTGCTTGTAAACATAGTTCACTGGACTTCAAAAATAACTGAACTGGTCTAACCGGACATTTGCTAATAATGATTGTATTGCCCTGCGTTCTAACCGGACATTTGTTAATAATGGTTGTATTGCCCTGCGTTCTAATGCTGGTCACTTACCAAAGAAACGGCCAAAACGTATGTATTCAAGAGAAGGTTGCTGGTTAAAGATGGTTAAGCTTACCTTAATTTACAGATTTGATTTCATATAGCTGTGTTACCTTAAATAAAATATGTTTTTGCACTTTTGCGACCTCAGTCCCTAAAAGATTTTCCTTTGCTTTTCCCTACTCATCCGCAGTAAAATCAGATAAATGAAATACATCTTCCAACATAGTTTTGCACAATTACCTGCTCAACAGATACTCGTTTCCGTAAAATACAAACAGAAAATCCAGTGACTAGCAGAAAAAGTTTAAATATAGGTAGGGTCTAAGCAAAGATATAAGATATGGCGTCCTCATATATTGCTCAGTTCATTATTACTACTATTATGAAGATGATGATGGCACTGTCTGACTTCGAGGTCTTATAGTGCAAGGGCAGGATAGTAGGAAGCTACAGTAAATACGTTTGCCTGCCTGGCACACGGGCAAACGCTGTCACATCTGCCTCTGCAGCAGCCCCTGCTTCGAAGGATTTCCGGGTTGGGGTGTTGCTCACTTCACGTCAGTCATGTGTGTACCGTTCGATTGGTTTCACTTGATCTAACGACTTCCATCTAAGTAGCTTTTAATACACAGGCACTGTCATATTTACTGAATTCTTCCATCGTTCTTTGTTGTTCTTGTTTATGAGACATACAACTGTACGTTTGCTGCAACAAATAAGCTAATTAACAATGCAAACAGCGCAGGCCCACGTTGCCTCGGGAAATATTACCATCGGTCAGAACTTAATGTTTTGATCACTTCACAGTTAAAATCCAAGTTGATGCCAGAACAAAACGTACGGGGATTTGAAGGCAGACTAACTGCAGAGGGTCCCTTATTCGAAGTGTGCGTTATTGGAGGAGAGCATAGTTTACACAGCAAGTGTATCTAAGGTTCTGCAAACCTTCAACACACGTAGGTTTGCGGTTAAGATTTACGTCACAGATCATTCGTCAAGCGCAATGTCTTCATGTCACAAAGCTTTCGCTGTGGTTGGCACAAGTTCATAGCGTTCAAAACACCTTGCAGTCCCGCAGCAGAGATTGGTTTGCATACTTGCATTACCAGTGCTGGTAGCGTGCCTGCAGCATATCAACAGCGCGTGGCCCTAAGTTAAAAATACAAATGTCGAGCAAGTGAACAAACTGTTAAATCATAAATTCTGTGGGCAGCCATGTGACTAGCATTAAGCATATTGAATTTCGTAAGTACAAAAAATCTGGTCTTAAACAACAGCTAGTGGCCATTATGGGCTACATATCATATCTTTTTACCAAAAACGTAGATAGGTATCTGTTTACCAAAAAAGAATGCATTACTGTACAGCTCATAAGTACAGTACAGAAACAGTAATGAATGCTTCCAGGTTCATCAACAAATTTGATCATTGCTAGTATAGACAGTGTAGTGTAAGTATGAATGTTGAAGTCGATTGTCAAAAGCAGCAAACCCACTGCTTATAGATTGCATTTTCTAGATTTTGCCAATTGCCATTGCAAATTTGTTTATGATGCTGCAGGCCTGTACAACTCAGAAAACTCGAAGGACCAAATTATCAACATGCTCGTATATTTTTGGCGCGGGCCGCAAACATCTATTTCAATTCGATGTAGAGATTTCGCTGTAGTAGGGAAGAAATTCTAGAACGACCATTAGTCTGCGAAGTCGAGCTTTTGCAACATTTCTTACAATTGAGAAAGCTCTCGCGGGACGCAAGAACAAGTTTCGCGGGCCGCATGCGTCCTGCGGGCTGTATGTTGTGCAGGCCTGAGATCAGGGCCGGCCTTAAGCCGATGCAACCGATGCAGCTGCATTGGGCCCCGCGTCTCTAGGGGCCCGCGCCATGGTGTTTGAGCTGGTTGTTCATTTTTTGCCATGGATGCTCCTTGAGCTCAAATTCAGTAGAAAAGGCTTATAAATTTCATTGTTAGCAAACAATTATCTCGTTTGAACGAACCGTGAATTTCCTCTACCGAACATTCGCGCTCCATTCTCACGCTATATAAGGCGTTATATCCGCGCTCCAGCAAATCCCACTGTTTGTGGATGGAGCTTGGTTATTACTAGTGCCAGTTAAGACTGCAGTAGGCCTACAGCTATTGCAAACAACGTACGTAGTCTGGTGATTCAACTCGCAATGAGCAGGTCAAAACAAGCGTCTGTCGTATTAACATTGATGGCAGTTCTGCCAACGTAACATTGTTCACTTCTAGAAAGATCTTTCTGCTTTGGAAAGTTTTTGAGTGGCTGCGGCAGAGTTGTAAATCGGGCCGGGCTTTTTATGTTGGCCCGATTCGGGATTAAGTTTGTCAAAATGCTTCCGGCCGATATCGGGCCTGCATAACAGTCCTGTCGCCACGGGGTCTTTGTTAGGCTTATCCTCCCCAAGCAAGGCACCAACCTCCCCAAATTGAAATATGAAACTCTATAAAGCAATGGTGTTTTATTAAATTTTCAATGCCAATCTTCACTGCGCAAACGTAAAGGCTATTGAAGATTTCTGCCGTCGATTCTGCTGCATACAAAATTATTTTGCAACGACGGACACTTTTTCACCAGTTACTGTTGAAGCAATCGAGTTGATTAAATCTTCAATAAAAAGTGGCTAATTGTGAATTATTTAGTAATGTTTACTCTGCTACGCCACCGATACCCTGCAGTTGCGCAAATCTTGACCCACTAGATAAATTTAGCTTTCGGGCCTAAATCGGGTTTAAAAATAAATCTCGGGTACGGGTTTGCGCCGGGTTCACGTTTCAAAACGAGGGCCGTTTAAAACTCTAGGTTGTGACAAAGACGTGCAGTTTTGTTTCGTGGCAGATTTTAACATAGATTACGTATTTTAATATTTTGTCAAAATAAGATGAAGTCTACGACATTGAAGCAATTGACAAAAGATGAGAGGTTGAACCAGTGGAAGCCGAAAATCTCATGCAAACCAGTGCAAAATTTTGTGCAGTGTTCGCACTTTAAATTTATTTCTTTCCTTTGTCCGCAGAATTGTTCCTCGTTGTTTGCCGTTAGTGTCAGAACTTTTATCAGTTGCCACCCCACCTGTTTTTCACTATTTTGCGTATTTGCGAGCGTCCAGGTTCATGAGCGTAAAAGACACTTAAAGCTGCCCTGCAGCTTAACTAGGAAAGGCAAAAATCGTGAATGTCACCCAGCACGCTCGTTCCAGTTTATCACTGTATTGGGCGGCTATATGCTTCTATTTCATCAATCAACTACTTTGCGCATCATATACTGCGTTTGATAAGTGTTTCTACACCTGTGACGTGGTAGTTGTAAATCTTTGTGCATTGCATATCTATTTCATAAAGAACAGTGTGCATTACAGTATAAAATTGGGCTTTTGGGGAACTTTGGGCGGATTGCTCTCTTGTGAAGTCTGGTTCGTTTCGTGTATTGTGTCATAAAGCAGACAGCTAGTTGATCATGCATCCAAACGTTACCAAGGACACGTCTGCGCTTGTGGTTACCGAAAGCGAGAAAGGTTATAATCAGTTCATGTAAATGTTAGCTGTTTTTCTCCAAGTCAGTTGTTCTTCGAACGAAAGTGCCGTTTAACAAGAGTGAAGTAATTGAATTGGAACTGGAAGTCAATTCGCTGTGAGTTCAGTTTGTGATTAACGTAACTTTGCATTTGCACTCGTCGCTCTGATCTCCATTGAACAGGTTCCTTTCTTAATTACGAGTGGGAGCGGTACTGTCTAATGTCCACCACAGTATAGCATGCTATTAGACATAAACATGAAAGTAGGCACAAATGAACTATGCCCACGTCCAGTCCCATCGCCACGGGGGTCTTTGGTGGACTTAGCCCCCCCGAAACGCCAAGCCGCCAAAATCGAAATATGAAACACTATAAGCAAATGGAGTGTTAGTCAAATTTTAGAATGTCAAGACCCCTGCACAAACGTAAAGCCCCCTATCTAAGACTTTCTGGCGACGGTTCTGCCCACATCTCTTCAAATGAAAGAAACTGCTTATACCGTTTAATAAACTGCCGTCTTTTTGATATTCACATAATTATTTTGCTAAAACATCTTCATTAAAAAGGTCGGACCACGGTTGACTGAACGCAATGACGTCATAACACCATTTCTCAGAGGGTCCCGCTTCTAGGTTTGCAATGGGCCTCGCATTTGCTAGGGCCGGCTCTGCCTGTGATACTGGCATACTGGTGGCAATGTCTATTTCGCATAGACGTTCATGATCTATACCAGGTGTGGGCAAACTTGTTAAATAGAAGAGTCATTTACAGAAAACCAAAAATACCAGCGAGTCTCAAAAACGGTTTGTAGTATCAATACAAATACGGTAAAGTACGTGAGTTTTGCATGAAATTACCCACAGTAATTGAAACACAATAAACGCATTATTTATCAATACTAGGTTTTGGTTTGAGTTGTCAATGCCCAAAAAACTGGACGATACGTTGTTGTGCGAATTAAAGCTGGATGCACACGGCATGCGTCCTGTGCGATTTTTGGGCGCATGCGTCTGATTTCGTGACGTCACGTCCTTTTCTGATGCGTCTGGTATGGTCTGCGTTCGAGTAAAACAGGGGTCTCCAAACTACGGCTTGTGGGCCAAACCCGGCCCGCGAAGGCATTTTGCCAATAATGAGAAAGTAACATAATTCGTTGACTTTGTACCGAAACAATCACATTATGAAAGACGTCCGGCCCTCGGACTTTTGTGTAACAACTGATGTGGCCCTCGGACAAAAAAGTTTGGAAACCTCTGGAGTAAAAGTGAGTCAGAACAGTGAGTCTGATGCGCCAATATGGAAACAGGTTCTACTTTCGAAGTATTTTTGTAGCCTTCTTCTTTGTGGTTTGCAATTGCCTCTTCGCGAAAAGTATTCGTTCTCATTTTGACATTGGGTATGATAGAAGAGCTTTAGGTTCATGTTTTTGTTACCATACCGCGTAGATTCCGTAGTAACTAACCTTATGGATTTGTTTAAACACATTGATAAATGAAACAAACATGAGGCGGCAACTCGCTATCAGTTTGAAATATTCCTATGCAGCTAGACGAGCTACACGAAATATGTCGACGAGCCGCAGTGTGCCCACTATTGATATACACCTTTTAGAATCAGCCTGTTTTGTCTGTGGTGCTCCTTTGTTCATTCTTAATCATCTTAAGTTTAGAAAATAATCGTTCTCCACTGCAGTTGGTCACCATGAGAGATAAATAAATGCGCAAATCATTTTTCGCTGCTGATTTCAATCGTCAATAGATCACTACAGGAATTTTTTAAAGTGACAATACACAATGGTATTTTTTACCACTAGTTTTCAGGCAAAATTTTCTTTTTCCTTGTAAACAATTGAAAGTATTATTTAGTTCATAGGTTATAGCAGGTTTGCTCAAGTTGATATTTCACTTGGTTAATGACAGTTATCAATTCCATGCTTCTGCAGAAAGTGAAAATGCTTCTCACTTGAAAATTGTGCTTGAAAAGATATAAAGCATGATGTGGTTAACTCTGAACTGGAATGAGTTTGATAAAAATTACATGAGTGAAAATCAAACAAAAACAAATTAATTTCCTAAACGTAAAGAAACTGTTATCCAATTAATATACATGAAAAAACAACTATTCATAGAAAATACGCTAAATGTCATAGGTCAAAAAACTGTTTCAGTTGTTTCAAACTTTTGGAAGGTTCCAGAAATTTTTTTTATCCCGATCCTCCATCGTACATTTTGTACTGTAAGCGGTGATCCTAATCTACTGAGACCGAGATGAAAAGCATTGCCAATCACGGATTAGAGAGGGTGGCATTTCGCCATATTTTAATACTGTAGTGCTTCAGGAAGTGAGGAATGCAGCATTGTGTTCTGTGCACAGTGCTAAACGCAACAAAGCAGTGATAAAGCAAAATTTCGAAGGTGCAAAAAGCAATTCTCGATGAAAAAGTCACAATATTCATGTCAACGTTGTTGAGAATAAAATTTCAACAAAGCGGTAAAATTGTACACCACCAAAAAAGCATGCATTTGCCACAAACGCACAAAAACGGTTATTTGCTCTTTCACTTTTCTCAATCTTCAGTATGATTTCATTTGAATTAATGGTTTTTGAGTTGCTGCTTCTTTGCGAATTTGCAAGAATTCCTCTTTCTTATCTGCTTTCGTCTCATTCATGAATTTGCTGAAAAATTGTTTGATGCATGATTTTTGAGAATTCGCGATCAAATGTAGTTTTCGATTGTTCCAAGAGTTTGAAGCTTCTAGCGCTTAAACGATTTCGCTGGTAAATCTTGCACAGTTTACAAATGAAAATGTAAACAAAACGCTTGTTTCCAGTTGCACCTATACAGTAACCAGCTGGGTATCAACGCCGCTCACGACTCGCAGGGAAAAGGCTCGTCAGACAACGAATTAACTGTAAACAAATCTTCAGCATTTCGCAAAAAATTGCTGCAGTATATTCTACGTACTGAAAGAATTTGGCGAAAACCACGACCAGAAATACGCTGAATTGCAAGCTTATGGTGTGTAGTGGATTCTAGGACGAGCGAATCTTGAATACCGACGGTCTTATTTTTGAAATTGAGTGTCTTGCATAGTTTTGAGTGTCCCAAATAAGTGTCCTGCATAGTTTTGTACAAATATCGTTGATAATTTCCGCTTGTGGTCTTCGCAAAGCATAGCATTGTATAAAATTGAAACGCTAATTGGAACATGTTGTTATGGCACATCTTTGCATGTAGCTTCAGCACCTCGTGAGCCCGTGATGCAAGTAATTGATGGTGACATTTATTTCAGGGCAAAACTGAGAAGAGAGAAATCGCGAGTTGCAATTTTCCTAGACGTCGGCATTTGGTGGGTCTTGTCCGCATATTCAACTGCATAAGGCACCAAATTGCATTCAACGAGCACTAAATTAAAAAAAAGTGTTGATGTGTTCGCCTTCAACTGCAGTGGAATTGTCAGGTGCTGTGTCGGTTGATTTCGCTGCTTTCGTCAAACGCCTCTTCAACGTATCGAGCTTCTCGCCATCGATGTTCATCATATCGCCGAGCAAATCCACGCCGCGCAGGAGTTTGTTCCTTGTCCGCCGCGTTCGCAGTTCGCTCCTCACCAGTTGCCAGATGAGCAAGCATGACTGAACGCCACTTGCTGTGAAGTGAATGATGAGGAAGAGTCTGTATGACAGCAAATTGATGTGGAGGCAAAGGAACTGGCAGGTGAACTGCGTGGTGCTGATGGTACAGACGAACTCGCTCTTTGCACCAAATATGCTTTCAAGAAGAAAGTAGGTGCATCCTACGCCGTACAGTAGGAAATACGAGAGCGATATAATGTTTCTGATGCGGTAAGCACTGAAGAAAGTTTCTAAAGATACGACGAGGTCCGATTCGTCTTTTGCAGTGATTGATTTTCTTGGAAAAGATGTTGTTTCGGCATTTTCGATAATATCCACAGAATCTTTGTTTTCAATCTCAATGATTACTTTTGCAATCGAGGAAGTTTGTTTAATACACCGACGAATCTTCGGTACGTATAGCCAAACGTTATTAACTGTGAATCCCACAGCGCTTGCCAGAAAACCAAGCCAAGGTAAGTTTCGCACCAGCCATATTGTAAGTA
>JGI24158J21664_10012842_pt1 | contig 11081 bp, 8 predicted proteins | sample Ectturendosymbi3_FD_21664 | JGI IMG/M metagenome (IMG submission 21664)
ACCATTACCATTCATCAGGGGCGTAATGAGGAGGAGCAAGGGGGGTACAATTCCCCGGGCGCCGAATCACTGCGGGGAGGCCGAATCATTCTGGGGGGCCGAAAAGTTGCAAAAAGGTTGCAAGTAATTTCTTCAATACAGTAAATTTGCTTCCGAAAGACCTCAGGTTCGAACATGGGGGCGCCAAACTTGCTTTTTGCCCCGGGCACCATCTAACCTCGTTACACCCCTGCAATTCATTTCAGAACATTCATTTGAGACCATGTTAATTTGAGATCACGACATTTGAGGCAACAATCATTTTGGACCTATTCATTTCAGACCACTTAATTTGAGACCGCATTCATTTGAAACCACGTTCTTTTGAGACCTGTTCATTTGAGACCACATTCATTTGAGATCATATTCATTTTACTCCACACCAAAGTGAAACTGTTTTGATTTACTGTGTATCAGATTTTTATGATCTCCGTTCCACTTCTTTGCGGGAGACCTAAAGTTTTTCAAGGTGATTCTTCATTTGAAGTTATGCAAGGTTATGCCCTTCCATGTCCAGGGGTGACTCACACTGGGTTGTAAATGCACGTGGCGTAAAATGAATGTGATCTCAAATGAAAAAGTCACATGTGAATGTGGTCTCAAATGATAAGGTTACAAATGAAGTGGTCGCAAATGAATGTGGTCTCAAATGAATTGGTCTCAATTGTCTACACACCACTTCATCGATCTGTCACATGACGAAATTGATCGCTTATTAGCCTTACTAACCACAGGGTTTCCATTGGAGAGAAGCAGTCCACACTCCAATCTGGCGCAAACTACCTTACACAACAGACAAAAATGAATTTCGTTGTAGTAAGCCTATATTGTATCAAGTGGATCTTTACAACTTTTAATAAACCAAACACTGGTTCAAATCGTGTACAAAAGTCGATCAATTTTTCCGCCGAAATATGGCCAACGTAGCCAAAAAATCTGCCGCCCTACAAATGCAAATTTTACCCGCCAACTCAATCAAAAATAGCCAAATTTGGTGCAAAAATAACAAATCCGGTGTCAAGCGAAATTTCTGACTTGCGTAATTTCTGACTTCACCCCATGCACGCATGCACATAGCAATATTCTGCATATCAAATACGCTGAGAAAACTGATGATTAGGGCTTAGGGATTCGTGTTTAGGTAGGTGTGTCAGGTCAGGGTTTGTCTAGGTTTAAAAAAAGAAGAATTGAGGTCTAAGACTAAGTCCACAAATTTACAGTGGTGATAGTTATTCCTGTGCTATAGCTTGTTGTGGGTATCTGACATCTAACCAAAATGTTTTAATTTACACAAGAAATATGAAAAAAGTATTTGCCAAACTTTTTTCTTTATTCTGAGAAGCAAAGTAACTGATAAACAATAAAAGGTCAGAAATTTCGCAGAGGTCAGAAATGCCGCTTGACACCAGCAACACTGAACCTCGTTGAATCCGAAACAGAGCGAAGTGTTGTCAGTGAATGGGTAAGCCGGTCATGCGTAACGTAAGATATTATTACCAACTCAGCGAAGGGAGGTTTTTCAGTTAGGAACATACAAGCACACATGAGGGTGAGATATTGATCAAAGAAACTCAAAAATTATGAATCTAAATCTTTTCATTCTAAAAGGAGAGGAGTGATGATGGAAAGCAAACAAATGCCCAGTCAATATCAGACTTGTGGCCAAAACATCACACATCAGAAATTTCCCTGAAAAATATCAGATCTGATGTAAAAACATCAGAAGTGGCATCACTGTGTGGGGACACTAATTTTTTGTTCCCGAATCCAATCCTGTTTTGCAAATCTTGAATCCGAATCCGCTCCGGATCCAGTACCAGGGCAACTGGACACAAGTAATCCGACTCCTGTTTGACTCCGAATAAATGTAATTAGAACAAACAACCACCAACGTTTTTTTCAGCAAACACGAAATCCAAATACAATGCGGCTCTGGATACAGCAAATAAAAGCCACTCCTGATCCTGTTGGAGACAGCAGGAGTCTGGATCCAGAAACTCCAAAATCCAGTCCATCCACACCTCTGGCCAGCTTCTTCAACATCAGATCAGATTGTTTCTCTCTTCAACATAAGATAACATCATAATTTTCAATTTTACGTTACAGTTTCACATAAGCTAAAAGCTTCTATCACCAATACCTAACAAAGCGCGGCGAACCTCGTTGAATCCGAGTAGAGAGAAGTACAGTAATTAAACGGAGAAGTCCGTCAGCAGAGGTGTACAGGATCCTAATTTCAGGACTCGAGTCCGGCAGGATACAGCACATTTTGAACAAACCGGATTGGATCCGGACTACGGTTTTATTCAAGTTTCCAGATCAGGATCCGGATCAGGATTTTCAAAAATCATTTTACTGGTATTTGACGCCAACACAATCGCAAAATATTTTTGACAAAGATTTAAAGGATGTAGCCTAATGTAGTTTACATCAATTGCAAATGTGTGAAACAGGCGCTGTTACACCAGACGTGTCGTGCACTGCAGGGCGCCAGTCCACCACCACAGCATCCCATCAGTCCACTGTCAGGCTCTGTTGAACCGCCAATACAACATGGTATCAGATTACATTTGTAAATTGTGGAGTTGTCGAGGTTAGAGATGTGGTGTTGCTGAGCCAATTTTGCTGTAATATCTATTTTAGTGTGCACCAATATCAGCTAGTGCCTATTTACTTATCGGTTAGGGCTTAATCATCAGTTACTGTTAGTGGATGATGTGTCTAGCGAGCTGAAGTTGTTTTGTGATGATAAGCTTAATTGGTAATATTGCTTTCAGCTTCATGTTTCATTGCATGAACCTGGTTGACTTCATTTTCTGGATCTGACTTTTAGTGCCATTTTTGGTTATGTGTCAGGTGTTTTTACTTTTCCCAGTCTATGTTTGGTAAAGCTTTGCTTTTCAGAAAGGAAGTGGCTATAGGTCCACCGACAGTGATGTGGTTAGAATAAAATGCTGACTTGTCACTTCAACAGCACCGTTGTGGTAGCGTAGCGGATGCGTCTCCATCTGCTGCGTGAATGCTTTTCAGTTCGACTCTCACCTTGGCGCCTTTTATTTTGGTAGCAGTCTAATGGACTGGTTGCACTTGTCAATATACCACTTTTTTACTTTTTTCAAATGTTTCCAAACCTTTCTGTTCAGCTTTACAGTTTGCGTTTTGGTTTTGGGTTTAGGTTTAGAGGTTAGATCAAGGGTTTAGTAGATTTATACCAAATCTAGTGCACTATGCTACACACTAATCGTGTGTTACTGTCACGTTACTGGTGACGGATGAATAACTTTTCAAATATGAAGGTTCACTGGGGGCCTGTAGCCACTACCTTTCAGAAACAAACATTTTTAGTAGTTGCACGTTGGTTAGTCAAATATGTTAACAGGATTTTTTCAGGATTCAGATTTCATAGTTGTATTGCAAACAGGATTCGGATCAGAATCAGTATTCCTACCTCTTGGATAAGGACTGGAGTCGGAATCGAAAAAAACTTGAGTCCGAACACCTCTGTCCGTCAGGCTTCAAGTAAAATGTTAATCCTAACGTTACGAAGGGAGCTTCTTCAGTTTGGAACGATAACCATACACACATGACGATGAAAGATTGCTGATAAAAACTCAAACATTATGAATCCAACTACTTTTCATAGTAAAAGGACCAAAAAGGTGGAAAACAAAAAGAACAGCTCAGCAGTCAACATCAGATTTATCGCCAAAACATCAACCATCAGAAATTTTTCTCGAAACATCAGATCAAATATTAAAACGTCAGAAGTGGCAACATTGGATAACAATGATTATCTGAAACGTCTGCACTGGTTACAGCAAAAAATATGTAAATGCTTAATTTCATGAAGACTTCGTAGCAAAAATTAGTAGCAAGTAATCATGTGCTCGAGTTATTTGTGTCGAGTCAGAGACACAAACCCTTCGAGTCAGAGGCGAGTGTTGCAGTTGACTGCATCGCCTTGAACTACTGAGGCAAGCACAAGCGAAAGATGGCAATTCGGGGCATTAACTAACAGGAAAACAACCAGCAGCAAAAGAGATCCATCACTGATTTCACTCTTTGCTTCCTCTAGTCATCACGTTCAACTATATCAATTGCAACCATAGTAACAGTAGATCACCCAGCGACTTCACTCTACTGCTACTAGGTTGCACTATCATTATATAGGGATAAGTGAACTACGATAATTCTCTTGTGGTGACTATCACAGTGACTTGTTACTCTTGGGCACCATCTAGTGGTGAACATTTATTTACATGTGGCGCCATCTCAAGGCCGCCACACGAGTCACAGTCATCTAAATTTTTTTCCAGTTAAGCAGAGTCGAGTCATGACTTGGTCGATTCGAGTTACAATCGAGTCACAAGAATTGTCGAGTCATTGGTTTGAAAGCTCAAGCCAATGTCACGTGAAACGAAATTTAACATTTTTCCTATGTCGTTTTTGCTATGAAATGGCACCAACAAGCTAAAAAATGGCACCCAATGAGTTAAAAAATGGTGACCAATGTTTTTCAGGAATTTTCATTCCAGATTATTTAGATCTAAATTATTTTGAAAGCGTTATCCATTTTACTGCACTCTTGGTCATTTCCATGAGTCAAGCTCAACCTTGCTTCAAGAAAGATGCTTCCTTGTCTCTCAACGCTTCCAGAGATGAACATGAACTTGGATTTAAATTTTAACGCATTCTAGTGCTTTAATGAATTTGGATTTTATACTTTCTGCTTAACCAGACTTGGACTGGATTCAATAATATTGTTCTGAACTTCTCCGCAACTTTCGGTTCAGATTTGGGACTGCAGATTACTTTATTGAAAAGTTTGGTTCAGTGGAGTTTGAGTTTCTCAAATCCGTTGCAAGGGTTGTAGAGTCGGAGTCGCAATGAGTCGGAGGTTCTTGGCTGGAGCCGGAGTCAGATTCCCAACAACACTAGGAGCACCTTATTCAACACAGTATATTTGCTCCCAAAAGACTTTAGTTTCGAACATAAGGGCACCAAACTTGTTTCTTGCCCCGGGCGCCATCTAACATCGGTACGCCCATAAAAGCTGCTAACAGCGACTATTTTGAAGTCTCCGCAGTGTCAATTGTTATGATGTTCTGAGCCAAAGGTACAGCATAAGTAAGGAACGTATGGCCTGCTTAGTTGACCATGACGTCTGCAATGGCTCAGTTGGGGATGCATGCTGTCATGGTTTCGGTGCTGGCACGTTATTAGTAGCTGCTTGTCTGCATTGTGTGAACTGTAAGCTAAATACATACCACAAACCCCGTGCCCTTACACTACGCCATAAACCAGTGGTCCCCAACCTGTGGCACATACACCTCTAGGATACTTTAGTGTTTTAAGTTTCAATTTTCAGGGGCATGGAGCTTGTTTGGAAGGGCTAAGCCCACCAAAGACCCCCGTGGCGACGGGACTGATCACACACAAGCCTAGACCAAACAACAAAACATGGCTTTGGCTATGGTTGCCTTTTGGCATGCCGAAACATGGCTTTTGGCATGGCTTGGTTAACCACAAATGTGCGTATTGTACAGCTGTAGCCTGAAGACTGCCTCGCCTTAAACAGATTGCAAAATCACATTCAGGGTTTTTTTGAGGAAAATGTTAGGTACCCGTTGTGGACCTGCAGGGAGCCGATCTCTGTGATTCCAGGGAGCCGATTTACTCTGATTCTAGGAACCCAATGATAATTTTCTCTGACTCTAGGGACCCGATTTGAAATTCTAGGGACCCGATTTTGGTCCCTAAAACACCTTTAAAAAAACCCTGCACATGTATTACTAAAAGGTCGTAGACGGTTAGACGAGCAGGCCTAGACGCTTGATTTTAATCGTCCAAATAATATTGGACTTTGCATACACTCATTGCACTGTAACACAAGAGATGCAAAAACAGACCTTTGAACATAGAAAAGCTCAATAACTCATTGCCTCCGCCAACGAACAGGATTCCTAGATTCCGCCTCCACAAAAAACATACGGAGTCCGCCACCGCGGGACTCCAAACTCCGCTTTTTGTCCACCACTGGTGATTACTGACTAGACCCAGGTGTCCAGCAGTGATGCCAAGTTATTTTGCAAAAAAAAACAAGTAAATTTGAAAAACAAGCCCAAATTAGGTAATTTAACCAAAAAACAAGCCCAACATGTGTCTGGCAAGACAATTCAACAAGATGAAAAATCAGCAGGAAAATTAAACAGAAAATCCGGGATGGACATCCGAAAGATCAAGCCCAAAATGAGGAAATCTTCACAAAAACACGCCCAAATTACCTTTGACAGTAAATTGAAACAGCAAAAGTGCCATAAAATTTGAAATGAAAGCAATCCGCAAAACAGAGGTCTACAAAAAACTAGCAAAATTTCAATTAAACAAGCCCAAAAGCAAGCAACCCGCAAGTCCAAACCCGCAACTCCACAAAACAACAAGACCAAATTCGGGGGAAAACCGCAACGTTGGCAACATTGGTGTCCAGGTCGATTGCGTCACACGAAGCGAAAGCAAAACTGAAATTGCCCACCTTGATTCCAATAGCAATTTTGCAGCGTTTACGAAAAGTAAATTTGCCGTTATCGAAAAACAAAAAATTTCGCTAATAGCACACATTTTTGAATATAACAAATTTTGTACTACAACCTACTGCCAAAAGCGGTTGTTCAGTTATAAAACCTTTGAGCATTTTTAACAAAAACTTAATTCAATCACGTTTATAAGGCTCGCTTACGAGAACTAACTCAAATTGTAAAAAAACTTCGATAACGAAGATTTGCGAGAAGTTCTTATTTGTTATTTTTCCTCTTGTTTATGATTTGAAATTCAATTTAAAGTTCTGAAGTAGTCAGGACTCGTTCGCTGACAGTAAGGCATGCACTGCATGCCTTGAATGCATGAACGCTACGCCCCTGTCCGACTCCAGATTCCGACTCCTTAACATAAAGCGAATGAATTTTGGCTTTCAAGATTCTTGTAGCAACTAACACTCAATGGAAATCGTGGTACACAGCAAAGAATTCTCTGTTTCAACAAACTTTTTATAAGAAATTGTACCATTTCAACAGGAATTCCCAACTTGGGAGTGTGTTGTAAAAAATTATCCAATTTCACTCCGGAGTCGGAGTCGGACAACAAAATCCGACTCCGAATCCACCTCATAGTGTTGTTAGGAATCCGACTTTGACTCCACCCAAAAACCTACGACTCCGGCTCCGACTCGGCAACCCTGGATTCCAACCACGAATTCCATCCTCACACAGATCCACGTAGGGTGTTTATAGTCAACTGGTTTTGTCAAAATATTATTACTGCAACGCAAATTTTAAAAAATAAGCCATCAGCCAACAGATTGGTGACTAGCCCACAGACTAATCCGTATTTGTGGTAGCTTACGGACACTTTGGGATTGTGGTGGAACCGTAACAATGTTACTGTATGCAACTACCATCACGAGTGTAATACCAATCTGCAGCGTGTATAGGGTAAGAACTAACAGCGGCTTTACACACAATCTGGTTACGGCTTACAAACCGGCTTATGGCCAACGTCAGTCTTCCCACATGCAGCAAGACCACCATCACCGACAACCACGGCAATCCGGCTTACTTAAAACAATTTTAAGTTACGGCCAACGGAGCCTGTGTGAAGACTGCCGTTGGCCGTAAGCCGGATCGTAAGCCGTAACCAGATTCTGTGTGAAGCCGCCTTAAGGCAGTGTTTCTAAACCTTTACAAACACGCCGAACCCTTATGAAGTTTTCCAAACTTTTGTCGAATCCATTTTTGCCCAATATAATTCCGGCTGTAGGCAAAGGTCTGAAATGAATTAAATGATATACAAAAGTAACCATGATTAACTTGCTGCGATATAACCACGCTTCTAGTCACGTTCAGATGACCTTCGTCGAACCCCTGAAACGGCTCCGTCGAACCTAGGTTAAGAACCACTGGGCTAAGGACTATTCAATGCACTTGCCAGGGATAGGGAACCTATGTGCTATCACGGGCCGCGTGAATTGCAGAATTGCAGAAATCGCTGGCTTCAAAAATAGATGTCGGGCTCGGGCCGGGTTCAGGAGTGTGATGTTGGGCTCGGGCCGGGTTAGGGCTTCAAAATGAGGCCCGTTTGCAGCTCTGGTTGTACACATAAAACTGAAGTCGAAAAGCAGTTACGTAAGATGCTTCGAAGTCGTTTTGACAAGGCAGCAGAACCCACGACAGCAGTCAGGATAAGTTTAGATAAAATAACTGACCTCAATTATTTTCATTCATTCATTTATTTGGGAAACAAACACACAAACAGAAAAAAAACTCACAAACAAACAAGATAAAATAAACAAACTCATAGAATGGAAATATATTCAAAAATATATTTGAATCTTCCAATTCTTAATGCTTTCACAAGCATTTTGCTACTAGGACAAGCAACAATCTGCTGACAGAAATATAAACCGAAATGCACGAAGATCAATCTTCCCATTTCTGACTGTTTCTTAGCTTTGAACTGAATCTTTTCACTTCCACGACAGCGGTTTGAATAAATTTTACGCCGGATCCGAGCAACCACTGCTGTATGTCGTCAACAACAACGCCCATTACCCGGCCGTTGAAAATAATTAACAATACAGCTTATCATGCATTTGGAAAATATTGAATGCAGGCTAGAGGGCTTCTAAATTATCGTTTAAGTTTTGCTGGCTGAATGTTATCTGCTGCATATGCCAACCAAACGAACTTGAACGTGAAATTAAGCACACAACTGGAGGCAGCCAAAAATCTGGAAGTGCCATGGTCCACCCAGACCCCCTTAGAATCGCCACTGCTGATAATACATGTTTGAGGGACCGCAACAGTTGAATCTTAAAAAAATACTGTATCTCTTAACCTTTCTGGCTTGGTATTGTTGCAGACCGCTGGGGCTGAACATTAAAATAAGAAAGAAACGGCCGTTTGAAAATTCGCTTTTTTCCATTGTGTTATTGTTGACGTCATTTTAAGCAGCCTTCTATTTACACACATTGATATAATCATCTTGATGATTAAGCAAGATTTCTTTCATCTGCCTTATTGTGCTGATTTATAAGTCATAAAGCTGTACTTTTGCTGCAATAATCACGCCAATGAACGCAAACAGCGCAAGGACAATTAGCCTCGCTAAGTGTTACCGCCGGTCAGGACTTTCTGTTTTGATCAATGGGAAATCAAATTGACGCCAGAATAAGTACGGCGATTGTAGTATTGACCAACTGTCGAGAGTCCCTCCTTCAATGCGAACGTTATCAGAAGAGAGCATACGCTACATAACAAGTGTTTTCCAGGTTCTGCAAAGCTGCGATGCGCGTAGGCTCGCGGGAAAGTTTTACGTCACAGATCATTCGTCAAACGTCATGTCTTCATGTCACAAAGCCTTCGCTGTCGTTCGCACAAGTTCATATAGTTGAAAACAGCATCTTGAAGTCTACGGTGTACAGATTGTTTTTCATAATTACATTACAGTGCGGGAACAAAATTTTAACAAACTCAAATACAATATTACTTACTCCATCGTGACCCTGACGTCACATTAATGTTACAGGCTATATGCAGTAGGACAGCCTAATTCAGATTGATGTTGAGTACAATTTTGAAATGCTTGAAATTGATACAACTGTCGTGGCTTAGGATTTAAAAGAAAGAAATCTTATTCAAATGCTTGCTGCTCAGGAAAAAAGCTTATTCTGGAAAGATTTTAGTGTAGTTATAGACAATGAGTCCGAGAGTTCCAAGGGCATGTGGTATGCAACAAATCTGAAACAGTTTTCAAGCATGATCGAACAAGTGGAACAACAAGATTTAGTCAGCATATGGAGAAGGGTAGAAGCCAGAAAAAGGGAACTTTCTTTTTTGCATTTCTTTTGCAGGTTATTCTAGTCTTGAGCAGGCCCGTAGGCAGGTTTAGAAAAAAAATTTCTAGAGGGGCAAGATTTTTTTTTATTATATGTTTAAAACAAATTTTTCTGGACAAAAAAATTTGGAGGGACACAAAAATTGGGTGCCACTGCCCCCGAATGACCCCCGTGGCTATGGGCCTGTCTTGAGTGGTTAAAACTGGTAGTCATATGTCTCTTTAGGGATAACTGGTAACTGAGCTTCTCATTGCATTGCTGCCGATAGTGATGACTTTGAAGTGTCAACTACATTTGGTGTTGTGAGCCAAATCTAGAACAACTTGAATCAATTTCCAAGCTACTTCTTGATTTTGGATGTTTGCGTTGGATTGCAAATTGCCTAATAACAGTGATAGGATTTTGGTTGTAAAAGGATTTGAATTTTAAATCTGCCCGATTTCGGATGTGGATCGGATTGTGAATAAAATTGTTGGATCGGACTTGTATTTGAAAAACATAAATCCGTTCATCTCTGCAAAACAGCTCGATGGCCGCTGAAGTGATCCGTTTATGGCCTCAGCGGTGTTTGACAGTTTCCCAAAATTGAAAAAAGTTGTTCATTTCTAAATTTGACTTGTTCTGTATAAACCTAACTCAAATGATCACTCAGCAAAAGTAAACGTGGTAGAAAAACATCGAAAAGACAGGAACCAGACTGATTCGCCTTTAAAACTTAGTCAGATCAGGCAATTAGTCAGATCCAGAGCACACGCATGCAAAACCCACTTGGCGCAATAGCGGGTTGATGTTGCTGTTGACAAAAGTAAGCCAGGACATGCAGTAAAATAATCAGCAGCCGTGATACCCCCACTCGCAATGCGAATGGTTTACATCCATCATCAGAAAAAGTACGGCAAAACGTTAAAAACCACTTGCCTAGGTTCTCTAGGAAGGGGTCTCAAACACGCGGCGCGCGAAGGGATTTTGTGCGACCCAAGGGCGTACGCAAGGGGGAGGGGTTGGGGTTAACCCCCCCCCCTTGAGCTTGATATTTTACAAAATTTTTATTACCTTCGCAAGGGGATTAATTGTTTTTACATACTTTTTGCTTGTTAATTTGTCGACTTAATGCAAATACCACGGAATAAATTTGCATGCAAATTTCAAGGAA
>JGI24158J21664_10012843_pt1 | contig 11081 bp, 8 predicted proteins | sample Ectturendosymbi3_FD_21664 | JGI IMG/M metagenome (IMG submission 21664)
AATTTTACGTATTCCATCTTTTGATATGTTGTAGGTAACAAATAGGGCTACGATATCAGATGGTGATCAGAATTTTATAATTTGATCCACGGGGTCAGTCTCAAGGTCAGAATATAGGTCAAAAGGTCATCGCCCCAAAATTTATCCAAATCACAAAAATGATGTCAGATTAGAATTTCTGCATTTTCCCTTTTTCAAAGATACCTTACATTTCCAGATTGGACCACCAGTTCAAAAGATATGGTGTTCTGAAGTTGGGCGCCCCCTTGTTTTCTCGAAATTTTCAAAAAATTAACCCCCCATATCTCAGAAACCGATCATCCGATCATTGAAAAAGTTTAGATTTGAGGTTTGGGGGCTGAAACCAACATGTTTGCCAAATTTCATAAAAATTCTGAAAGGGTAGGGTTTAGCCCATTGGGTGACTGGACATGGAATGACCCTTTTCCTTTTTGTAACCAAGCAACGATCGCGCTCTCCTGTTTTCCAGCATCACGAAGAAGAGGTTCGTCATTTGAGATCACAGATCAGCGATCGTCGTTCCCTCCGCGGCTCGGACGACGAGTCCCTGCGTCACGAAGTCGAAAACTTGAATCAAGAAATCGAGGTTCAGAGTGGAATTCAGAATACACGATTATGTTGTGGCCGAACTTGCCCCATGCGTGGTTACTACCACCTTCGATGAAAAAGTTTCGTTATACTCGCTTTGCAGTCTCCCCTTTAGAATTTTATTGTGAGTGGTGTCACTGTGTGCTACCAGTGGTTATGAGGGGAGTTGTGAGACTGTCGTGCGCAGAGGTCGTCTTTCGCATCCGGTTTGGATGGAAACAGCCGGTTGTTTATGATATTCTGCGCATTCGCTGATATTCTATTTGCAGACATGAGACTCCGAAACATATTTAACTGTGTGAGCTGCACTGCCCGTCACGTGAATTGTCCAAGGCTGAGGTGCAACTTTCTTTTTTCCGCAAAAATAGCATTATCGTTTTTTTTTCGTTTCAGAAACTCTCCGAGTATTACTCCAAGAAATGCGTTGAGCTCGCGCGTGCAACGGAGCGTATCGAAAAAGTGGAAGACAAGCTGACGTCACTCGAACGCGAGAAGCATCGTTTGAATGCGAGGAACGAGGAGCTGGCCCAGCAGTTGCAGGTGAAGAATACTTGTGCGACTCCCTCGCTCTTGTATTTCAGACTGGAGAACAAAATGCCGCATCCAGCAAAGCAACAAAAAAGCGAAATTCATTTCACTGTCGGAACCCATCTCAGTGCTAAGTGCGGTTGAAAATAACCTAAGAAGCCGATTTACAATCATCAAAATTGGCTCCTAGTTAAACATACCACCGACAAGCATGGTGGCGTCACAAATATGCTGAAGAATGTGCGGAGTCATACAGCGTGGTTTTTAAAACCTGGAACTTCTGTTTATGTTTGTAGTGCAGAGCGTTTTCGTTACATCTTGCAAAGAGACATTGTTTTGTTTTTAACTTGCTTTGTGACACGATAGTGTGTACCAACCATAGTTTTTCACAAAACCTTGATAGCAGTTATTTTCGACGAACTTCGTTAAGAGATCTGTTGAAAATCATAGCGCCCTCTGACGTATCTGGTTTTGATGAACTTGACTCAGTGATGTTTTAGACGTAAACTTGTGCTTTGAAACTGTATCCTTTAGTATCGAATGAACAGGGTTAGGTAATTTTATTCCCATCATCAAAGTTAGACCTCCATTTTCTGTCCTGTGGAAAAATGATGAACCAGAATCACGAGAGTGTTGATGGTGCGACGTCTAATTACAATTTATCTTTCCCGGGGGTATTGATGGTGTGCTTTTTTGCATGGAATATTATACATGCGTGTATTTAGAAACGGCTGTGTGTTGGATTCGATTAACTTGCTCAAGGAATGAAACGAGTTTTTTTCTGTTGAAAGTTGAGTTTGCTTTTCATCAGCAACTCAAGTCGTAATGAATTGTTGAGGGCTTCTCCACCCTGATAAACATGCCATAGCAGTTTATAGTTGTGCAGCTGCAATCATTAGTTACAAGTTAATNTTCACCACACCAGATTTCCGCGGCAGTGATAAGGAAGAAAAATAACCTGGAGCTTTTGCTTTTACTTGGGACATGCAGTTTGCAATCCAATGATTTGAAGACGTGTCCTAAGTTTGTCGTTAAAACCACCGGAGTGGTCAGTAATTATTTAATGGTTGGATATCCCGTACTGTGTGTCAGGAAAAAACAAGATTATACCGATTGGAACATTTTAGTTCAGCCATAATCAGGAAATCCCCTTTTTGTTAGAAAGCAGCTAAGCCACAGTTGCTTAGTTTCCATTCAGGTTTGCGAATGGCCAAATGGGTTCACCAGTACTTTGCATGCCGTAGTTGAATGTTTGTGTTTGTTTGCTTTCCAGTTGTACGAATGCTTCTTTTTTCAGATGGAGATCAAGGAGATGGGCAGTTCCACCAGCGCTGATGGTGAGGACAAGCAAGCTGGTGATATTTACCAACTGCAGGTGAGTGGAAAGAACTTCATGAAATGTCGTCACTTCATCAAAAAATAAGGGCATGTTTTAATATTACGTTACCTCAGGCTTGTGCTGTTTGGTATCGCGCCTTTTTACAGAATGCTTGAATTGAGAGTTTTCGTTTTCTGAAGTTGAATCGCGCGTATTTGACTGAAAGTATGAGCAGTATCTCTCACCTTTGCTTTATAGACATCGATAAGGTAATTTGTTCCAGTTTGCTCCAAAAAGTTTGTTTCCTTAACTGCGGTTTTCGTATACATTCTTGAAAAACACCAGTTTTTATGTTGTTTAACTCACTACGTCTGCTTAAAATACAAGCAGCTCATCACGCCATGTCTGTGGCATTCAACGACAGCAATATGCCTTAGCTTTTCGACGATATATACCGATGCGGTTGAGCTGCAAGTGTTCGAGCTCAGCTTCTGATAACAACTAGTTCTTGTTCAGGTCAAGTTACGTGTTAAGTCCACGGAGATAGATTACCTGAAGCAAGAAGTCTCGTCACTCAGTCGTCAGCTTGAAGATTCTTTCAAGGTATTCTCCGCTTGACTTGTGTGAACATGCAGGATGCTGTTTTGTTTATCTGTTGAAGGTGCGAACGCTGTCAGTGCACAGCAGTGAAGTGCAAAGAGGTTGTGACTATACTGGTAGCGCTGTGCTACTGCGACTAGTTGTAAAAAGCGTGCATCAAAGAAATTGCAGGTTCATGTTGTGTTGCTGTGACTACAAGTGCGGGAACGGCTTGGGGACTGATATTGGTTTAAGTTTTATTTCATAGAATTTTCATGTTAGGTGCTCGGTCACGGCAAGCTGTGTGTTCCTCGACCAGCTCTACGTCAATTAGCCCGTCTTATTTTGTGGGCGCTAGTGATGTGCTTGTAGTCTCTGGAGATGGAGGCATGAAGCGCTGAAGTTGTGAATAATACCGTATGCTAAAATCCCTTCAATTCTTTGAGGGTATTTAACAACGTATGACCCCACGCATCACTTCTACTTTGTTTCACACAAAGTTAAATCCCATGACTGCACTAAGCTCTTTACCGCTGGAATTGTGTTGTTGTTCAAAGGGTTCTTGACTTCTTGTAATAATTCATCAGGGCTATTGTTGAGGGAATAGATAGGTTTGGTCTTCCGCACCGACAGTGTCGACGCTCTTTAAACAATGATACATTTTTCAATGAAGGCATAGACCTACCTCATGCGTTAGAGACTTGGGGGGGGGCGGTTTTTTGTTTTTCTGTTGCAGTTTCCACTTCTTGGCATTTAAAACTATGCGACGCGGAAACAATGTTTGAAGCGCTATGCAGTAGAACAGGGGTTCCCAACCTTTCTCTGACCATGTACTCCTTCAGCATTTCGGCAGATGAGCATGTGCCCCTAAACTTTCTTATGACAAAATATTGTAACACGACTGCTCATAGATAAATGTAACGATAAGCATATATAATGATTTTTGAAAATAATGTTCATGATATATGTATAAATATTTGGAAATAAATAGGATATAAATGTAATTTTCGCTTCTGTTGCTAACCTTAAATGCACCCCTTCAGATAGGCAGATGTGCCCCTAGGGCTACATGTACCCCAGGTTGGGAACCCCCGCAATAGATGAATACCGCGTTACACTGAAAAACACTCGCTATGCCACAACACGAACTCTGCTGTCGACACCGAGTTGCCACTGGGCTTGTTGAAATGGATCTGCTTGCTGTGGCCACTGACCAACGCAGAGGTTCCTCTCAGCCCTGAATGCAAATTTCTACTCCCGCACCAAAAATGCCTCCTGGACCCACACCCCGCCTGGGCCTTCGGCACCTGCTGTCCCCCCCGGGGTGGTGCATCGCATGTCAACACTTCTCTGATTAACGTGTCAATGATTATCATCTCTCGTAATTTCAATGGACTTGGTGATCTCCATCCATCGGGTGCCATGTTGTGAATAACGTTCATCGCCTCTTGTGCGTGCCGCCTCAGTAGACATCATTTTGACGTAACAATGCATCTGCTGTGCAGGAGAAGAAGCTGGCGCTGCGAAAGCACCAGACGCTCTTCGACGATTTAACCCTGGCCCGGTCTAAGGAGGCCTTGGCCCGAAGAGAGTTGGCCCGATTGAAAGGTCATCCTCGAAGCGACGACACCTCAGACAGCGACGCGGATCGCGACAAGCGACCTGAGAGCAGCGGTGGTTATGGTGAGTCTCGGATGGCGTTGAAGATTTCCACAATGTTTAGTTTGCGCGATGGACTTTGGTTCGCTGAGCGTGGAAACTGAAGTAAAGGAAGAATTCTGCATACACCATTCACTTGTCGCGTCTTACCCCAGATGCTCGTATAAGGCTGTTCTTGCCGACTACACTCGTCTGTGCTGTACGCGAACATTTTAATGGCGTGCTGTCATCTTCACTACGAACTCGATGCAAGCTTGTGCGCGCTCTTCTTGTAACGTGTGTCTACGGTGGATGTTCTTGCTCGCAGACTTCCAGAAATCTAGAAGTCAGCCGGACATCCCAGCCGCCCCGTTGCGCCAGAAAGAGCCGACCTCTTTGGCCACTGCTTCGGTGAAGAGGAGGAGTTCAGATCGGGCGAAACGCCACGCTAAGGTATTTTTGTTGAATTGCTCCTGTTAAACAGATGTTGCTCTCGGAAAACGCTCAACGAAGTAATATCCTGGTCGCGAGTTCCCGATTTACGCAAAAACGACGCGAAACCATTATTTCAAGTTGTTAATTTTCTAAGTTTTGTGTGGACTGCAGCGTAAAACAGTGTCGAGATAATGATCGTTGGGAGTTCTTGTACGAAGGAAAGGTCAAGCCCGGGTTCTGGAAGACAAACATGTAATAATGTGCGTCGCGAAAATGTTTGCATCGAAGTGTGAAGGATGCAAGCACGTATTGGTGGAAAAGGGAACTTGCGTCACAATTCAATGCTTGAGTATACGATCGGAGAGTTCACATTACTTCTTACTATGTGCCAGCCAAACGACAGCTTTAATATGAATAGACCCGTCTCTCGGGTTCAGGCAAGAAAGTCACCGAATCTTGGATCCCGAGTTCGAGTCTAGGCTGGGAACTACACAACACTGGCATTGAACGATGAAACAGTGCTTTTAGTAACTGTGAGAAAACGCCTGTTTGGTTGTTCTTTCAAACTCCTATATCAACACAGCTTATAGTGCGGCAGAGCTTTCATCAATATTGAAGCAACTAAAATTTAGTAGTAGCCTTTTACGTCATGTAGAATACCAGAGAAAACATGACTCAGCAGTGATTTCGCAGTCGTTGCACCTTTACCAGGCTAAATAAGTGAAACAATGGCGTGCGGGCGATCTTGAACTCGCTGCTACTTAACCGTGAAATCTTTGACCACTCTTCCGTTTTCGTGGATATTATAACGTTTGTAAATGTTTGTTTTCATGAAACACGGTGCCAATTTTTCGGCAAAGGCCTCTTCCCCCCCTCCCCGGCACGGTCAATACAGGCCGAACATGAACGACATTAGCGCGGTGTTTTAGTCCTAGATTTGCTTTCTTAAAAACCTGTTGAGTTTTAACGGAGCAAGCGCATAATACGTGTGTTTGTCTGTCTTTATCTCTCAGGTTTGAATTCCACCACGCTCAGTTTCTGCTGAAGGCAACATTGTAAGGTGTCTGATAGACCTGCATTCCTGCTCCGATCTGGACGTTGCAGGAAACTCCAAACGCCGTAACTGAGCTTTTTCTTCGTTTCGTTGTACACGTTGTGTCATTATGTCTCTTCGCCTACTTATCGCGTATCCTCGCATTTCTGGCTTTTCATTCTTTTTTTTTTTGTTTTTCACAAAAAAACGTTGATTTTCTAGCAGTTTCGTTGCGAGATCGTCAGATAAGCTGTTCATCATTAGTTGTCATATAACGCAAGGAGAACGCTCCAAGTCGTCCTGTACCTACAGCGCTATCGTCAAAAGCTGCCTTTGCACGCGTCTCCCGTAGCAACAGATACCGGAAAGCAACAAACGCTGAACGCGTTTCGTATGATCAGCATAGCAAGACGTGCAGTTGCGTTCGGTATAAGTTGGTGCTCCTCGGTAAATAAAAACCCGACGCTTCCCGGTTAGTTCTGTAACGTTTTGTGTTCGTTTCTTCGCTTCTGCCGCGACGTAATCCTCCCTGTTTCGTTCGCGCTCGCCTCGCTAGCTCAGCACGAGCGCTTTTCAGCGCCACGTCATGGCAACTGCTGCGAACAGACGCTGCGTCGTCGTCGTGTTTGTTTTGCACGCGACGATTTTTCCTTTTTTTTTGTAAGATACTCGCCTGGTGCTCTCGTCGTTTCATTCGCCGCTTACTCGCTCACACTCGCATTGTATCACTTCACGTCGAATGCGACGCAGCGTCTGCGGAGCTTTCTCTTCGCTTCTGCGCTTTTCGCCCATAGATTCTGTCGAATGCACTTTAGCGACTCTCGCAGAAATGAAGTCCTGTTTTAAAACTAAAGTTGACAGTCGCAAGTGCTCCGGGAAAAACTGACGTCGCTTAACTGGTCAGGCGGAACTTGGTGAGCGAAGAGCGCTGTGGTTTTGCGCAGGACTGTTCTGGCCAAGAAATTTCTTTATAATTTGAACTGGAAATGTTGATCTTCCTCGGCTGAGTAGAAGTCTGTCCTCTCGAATCAGAGTCCAGTACAGTTCGCACGAAACTTGCGTCCTATCAGAAGCAGACAGTCGCCGAATTCAGAATCGGCGCTGTCGTCGCTTTTGTGTTAGTAAGCTCCGCGTATCTACGCTTTCGATGGTTAACAAATAAAACAAAACGTATTTTGCAATCGGAATTTTGAAAACCGCTGATTCCCCATGTACGTTATCAAAAGCGTGTCCACGTCACCTGCTGCCAGTCGCGTGACGTCAGTGAACTCGGAGCGCTGAGACTGAGCTCAGGCGGAGATCATTTCTGTTGCCGCGTATTTTTGGTGCTTTTTGATAAATACAGTATGTTGCATTATTTTGACGATTAGAACTGGTGCTACTACCGATCAATCGATTTTTACCTAATCACTGAAAATCAAGGTTGTTCTTGACTTTGAACTTTGGCACCGCCTGCATGGTGCAGCGGTCTGATTTATTCGAGTGAAAGCGATGACTGTTGCATCCGAGATACTCGTGATTTTTCAACAATGATTCGACTTCGCTTTGCACACTCGATGTCGCTGTCTGCGAGGCTTTGATTTTAAAGAATGTAGCTTTGTAGCAAATGTGGTCCTTCCTGCTAAAGCCGTGCGATTTTCGTACGTAGTTTGTAGAGAATCAGCAGCGGCATAATGAAAACTTGTCGATTTTTCTAATGCCTAGACCTACGCAGCAAAATAAGCGGGCAATTCGTCGAAGCGCTTACAAGTCGCTGCGAGTCGAGCTAACCTACTCACTATTTAAGCGTTTCTTTCGAAAATGTTTCTTTGAACAACGTATTCAAGAGCCATCAAATGCTGTGCTGAATAATATGATTGCCTGACGGTTAACTGTTCTAAAGATAGTTTTTTAATCTAGTCTTCGGCTTGCCTGAACACGGACGCACGAACCGCAGTGAAGTTAACAGGTGCGTAGGCTTGCCGCCGTTTCTCGACCTGTAGCCAAACATTCATTTAAAGCTTGCCTCTCCAAGGGCGACATTTTGTCTCCCCCCCTTATTTCGATGTCGGTCTCTGCTCAGTGCGTGTTTTCTTTCTACTTCTGTGTCACTAACCATATTTTTTATATCTACTTCGTTGTCCGTTCTGATCATTGCCGCTAACCACGTTGCGCTAATCCTGTTGTGATAAAGAAAATATGGTTGATCACTTCATCAACGCTCGTCTGTGCTTCTACTTCGTCGAAGCCACTGGCAGTAGTCAGTCGATCAGCTCTGGTAGGACGAGCAATTAAGAAGTGCGGTCCGCTTTATGTTACAGAGTATCTATATCCAACCATGAGCATCGAAATGATTTTTTCCAGGGGGGTAACAGGGTAAAATTCCATTGTAATTTAAAAAATTTAATTATAACGTAAATTTATGGGACCAGAGAAAAAACGTCGTTCTAGGCGAACTGTCGTTATAGCCGAACTACAATAAATCGTTCCTGANATGGCTTTTCAGTTCAATGCCATCGTGTTTTCGCGTGTACTGTGATAAGAAAAGTGAGAAATAATTTAGTCTTCATTTTTCGAAACTGTAGTCAACGTCGTTGATGGAATATCAAAATCTTCGAGTTTTGCCTCTTTCGTACTAGCGATGTCATATTTTACCAAAATGTGTACTGCTTCTTTTATTCGACTAATTACGCGCTGTTCCATTAAGACTATCGATCAAACTGAGTACAGTCGCAACAATCTTTACTACTGTTCAGTAAAAGTCATGTAACGAATTGCCTCCACTGCTGCTGATGACACAATCCTTGATGTCATCCTCACGTCACACCTGTTACAGCTCAACGATTGGCTGATTAACTTAATTTCGTTCCTATTCAGTCATAAAAGTTCTGTGAGGTGGCTCCACATCGCCGAGCTTGCACTTCAAGCGGTACAGAAAATTTGCAACTGTCGTTATCAAGGAACAAAATATTCTGCGGAGACCGACGAAAAAGCGTCGTTATAGACGAAGTGACAATGTAGCTGAAGTCGTAGCCAAATTCGAATGCATGTAAAAGATAGGGATTCTGCTGGTACCGACGAAACAGCGTCGTTATTAGGCGAGCTGCAACTGTAGGCGAATTCTACTGTAACAAATTTCAAAATCCAGTGGAAGTCAAGGCTCCCCTGCCACCCCCTTCGGGCACCCATGTATCCAACCTGTTTGTGACTTGCCTCAGGTAATGGCTTTGTTTTGCGACACCAACAAGGTAAACGTACTAAATAGGCAATCATTTGTTTTGCCAATTCGTGCTCTTATAGGGCCAAGTATTCTCACAACCAAGAGAAAATCGCATCGTTTGCACAAGTGATTCGTTTTGCTGAAAAAAATGTGCGCTGAACAAAATGGATGTTGCAGCGTCTTTCAAACATTTCTGCTTATCACCTGCTATAGGCATCAGTTCCACTGTTGCATTCTTCACTAAACTGCTACATGACAATTACAGTGCAGGTAATTTGCAGTTTTAACAAGATTGTTAGATCCAGTAGCCTACAGATTAATAAGTCATGTCCATGCGATCTTAACGGAACGCGAGTTCAGCGCATTAGTGAATTGGCGCAGCTCTCCACCAATCAATCGCAAGATCGTCAGTTGCTGCAGAGTTCGCTTGGCAACAAATGCTGTAACTGTACGAAGGCACAAAAAAGCGATTTCGCAGTTTTCCGGTCTACCCCCGTTGGGTGTTTCATACGCAAAGCATATAACAGTCAGGGGCATAAGTCTAGGAGCAGGCAAATTTTGGGGGTGTGCGAAGAGTTTCTGCCCAAACTTTCCCGAAAAACTCCAAAAAAAATGATTGCATTTCATTAGGCGCACTTTTTCAAATCAAGGCACTGCAAGCATCATTTTTGCCCAAATTTGCCCGAAAAGAGGTAAATTAAAACGTGACCTCCAAAAAACCGTTTGTATTTTCATTTTGGATGCAATTTTTGTAAAATCAAAAGAGCATATATCAATTTTGCAGAAGTTTACACACATTATGCCCGGATTTTCACCAAATCAAAAGGTTTGGGGGTGCGGTTGCACCCCCGCCTCCTATACCAGCGGTCAGGGAGGAGCCAGACGATTTCATTTGCTGGCTCAGTTATGCAAATACAATTTTCTGACATCACAACAATTGGAGGGCAGGTTTTTGCGATGAACGCAGCTCAGATAATCAACTGCATCAAGACAGTGCATGTTGTTGTGTACAGTTAATTACTGTGCAAACGAAACAAAACAGTCCGGCGAAGCTGATGCTTGAAATGACGTGAGGCAATGTCGGAAAAATCTTCGTACGAACTTCCAGGACTCGTTTGCGTTAAATGATGTCAAGCTGTAAAATAACAGAAAGCGGCAATACCGCATGCTGTGTATTCTAGGTCGCTGTACCCCAGCATTTTGTAACCTGCTGGTATCTGCAAAGCACAGTGTATAAAGGGCCATTGGCCGATTTTCCAAGACTGGTTGAACCAACTGGCCCCGGGATCTGTACAGAACCGTCGCCAGAAAGACTTCAACAGGGGCTTGATTGATATTGTAAGAATTGACAAAACTCCACTGAATTAGTGTTTCATATTTCAATTTGTGGGGGCTTAGCCCACCAAAGTCCCCCCATGGCGACGGGACTGGATCTGTAGCTGGAACCTGACAGCGAGTTAGGATTTTACGGAAAGAAACGTGACGAGGTCATTTCACACCTTCCGTTGAAAACGCATATGTGACGTCACTGTACCGTCAGAGTTTCGCGCTTTTGTCTAATTTACATGCTGATCAAACAGTTTTATCATGTGGAAATATTCGCAAGTTGACAATTTTTGGGGTAAAAACTACAAAAAATTTTTTTATAGAAATGCCAAGAAGTGAAAACAAGTTGCCCCCATACATCCTACAGAGGTGTTTATCTTTATTTGATGAAAAATGTAGAAGTTTTATCCATCGTT
>JGI24158J21664_10012844_pt1 | contig 11080 bp, 7 predicted proteins | sample Ectturendosymbi3_FD_21664 | JGI IMG/M metagenome (IMG submission 21664)
CCCTAGCTCCTCCGCCGATTGCGCTAGAGAGCTGTTCAACGGCTCAAACGGATTGGCCAGTCTAGTAGATTGCACTCGAAAAAAAATTTTTTGGTTGGGGGTGTCATGACAGCTAAACAGATACCCTGGATGCGCCCCTGATCTAGAAGCATTTTTATATCCCATAGTTCATGAAATCTTCGTGTTTGGTTTGTTGTCAAGCTACAGATACCAACCGTGTCAGGTAGCATGCATGTGGAGCGATGTGATTGTTTTGTAATCATCCATTGTTTTGTAATAGCCATACACAATGTAATGTTAGAAGGAAAATGCTGTTGCCTGATCCAAAACACTCGCATTAGAAACCTGCAGTGGCAGCCTCTAATGTTTGATCAACGTTACTGCTGAGTACCTGCGGCACAAGGGGGCCTGTAATGACAGTGAAGCAATGCGCCGCTGATGTAGTGCAATACATTAAGGTTTTCCAAATGTCTGCATGTTAACCATGATCACAACTTGGTGGTAGTTAATTATGCACTGGATAAAGATCTTTTAGATGAAGCTGATGTGGCAAGTTGAACAAATATTGTTTCAAGCCATTTGTGCAAGCAAAGGCAACTGCTCATTTGCAGTTTCCTTTTATCCAGGCACTTTTCTAGCTGACAGGTTAACAAAATGACTACAACTAATTTAAAAACATGAAGAAAGCAATGCATTGAATGACTTACATATGCATGTAGCTGGTTAAGTAACTGCAGAAATCACTGCGCATGTTGGTGTTTCAAAAAAGCTTATGTGGTGAACTGCAAAATGTTAGTGTATGCACAATAAGTTTCCACTTGTCCACATGGTGCAAGAGAAAAACGCAGGGAGTAGACTGAAAAAATGTCTGTGTGTGTGCATACTTAGTGCTGTTTCCACACAGTACAAGAGAAAAACGTACGTGAATTGACTGAAAAATGTCTGTGTGCATTAACTTTCATGTGGTGGAACCAAATACCCCACTGATGTTGTGGAAGATCTAAGCCGTATCCAATTACCCGGTTTAAATTATCATTTTGGATTCGGATAGTGTAGGATCCAAATGCTTCTGGATTTGTATTCCTAATGCCCGACCCTAACTGTAACACATTAAAAACTCATTCTGTTATGTTAGATAGCAATTTCGTTTGTCATTAATGTCTTGGAAGCGGTGCAAGTGTTGAGCAAACATTCAGTTGATGTGTGAAGTTGTTCATGTTGTCCTTGCCAGCTCTTACATGTGATCGAACTAGTTAATGCAGCTACTTATTTCTACCAAACTTGTTATTTTAGGCATTGTTAAAATTTGTGGATTGGGAATAACGTTGTTTGATTTGAAAAGTTCCTCACCTCCTGTGTACAATGTGACTATTGCTGTGTTGCTCAAGATTAATACTCTGCATAAAGTTCTGAAATGTACATTGTTTAAGGTTGCAGTATGCAAGACATGACCTGCTGGAGAACACACTCGTGCAAATTGTTTGTTGATTGCAACTGTGTATGGTGTCCTTATGGCATTATGCACAGTCATATTCAGAGGCGGCTTTTAACTTATTTTGAACAAAATATTACCTTTTTCATAGATGCGGCATCACACATGTTTTTAATGGCCATACATGAGGCATCGCATGTTTTTCAGTGAGCATGCTGTAGATGTGGCATCACACATGTGTTGAGTAACCATAGATATGTGATATCACACATGTGTTTCAAGTATGTACTCTTCACAGTGAGGCTAAGCAAAGAATCGATCAGCAAATTTTTGATAGGAAGTTGATTTCATGTAAAACTATGCATCCTCGGTCTTAAATTGCAAGCAAAGCTTATGAGTGAAAAGCTGAAAGGCTAAAGCATCAGCAGAGAAAACAAACAATGTCTCAGAACATCTTATTTAACTGACTGACATCAAGAACACCAGCTGTGACAAAAAGTAACTGTGACTTATAAAATTAGAAAAACGTTTCCTCAAATAAATATTGTTACTAAAACATCTAACTGGTTGACACCAATGTTTGAAAACTACTCAAACCTACTAATCTAACTCGCTTAGTGATCACAGATGTGGCATCACACATGTGGTTAGTGATCAGATCATAGATGTGGCTTCACATACAGTTTTTGATGATGGTTATAAATGTGACATTACACATTATTTGTGATCATAGAAGTGGCACCACATATGTTTTTAGTGATTCTAATCATAGAGTCACACATGTTTGCAAAATCCATTGAATTTTGTGTTTTAGTTCGTCAGAATTTAATCATGTAATGCACCAAAACGTTCTTTGTTAATTACTAAACATTACTTACTGTTACTGTACAAGTGCTTATTGTACATGTTAATTACTTACTAAACATATTTTTACTAAATGTTATTATAACAATGTGCAACAGTATATTTGTTGGGCAAAAAAAGTTGCTGTACCCAACAAAACATCCATTACAAAGAATTTCAAAAACTGACAAAGTTGTGCCTGAACTACTAAATCCAACTAACTTTAACATCCAAATGTTGTTGTGGCTCAGGCGGCAGCTTCTATTTGGTTTAATGGCTTATAAATGGGAGGGTTTGGTATTTTGTTTCTACTACTTACTAAACATCATGTGCAGAATTCTCAGAAGTTGTGGTTGCTAATTGAATATCCTCACTTGAAAAAAGGTTTTGTAGTTTCACTCAGTCCTTTGATGATCCTTTATTGCAGGGGCGGCCAGCATGCGGCTTTGCCAGGTTTCGTGCAGCTCTTGCGTAATTACCAGAAGTCCCACTAAATAACATGCATAACAATAAATGGCTTGTAAAGTTTTGTTATTGTCATGTTGGTGTATGGTATTTACAATAAATATACCTGAAGTGTGTGAGTGAGGAAGACATGGGGTGATGTTCATGTGTGCCCATGTGCATGATGTGGCTCTTTGCAGCAAGAAATGGGATTCTTGGTCTATGACTGGTTGGCCACCCATGCTTTATTAAATAGCCAAGTTAACACAGTTCGTATTTTCATAGACACTTGATACATTTCTGTGCGTAGCTTATAGTCAACAAAGACAAAATGAGAACTAAATCTCACTTCACTATCATAAGAAATGTTTGTTGATATTTAGTCCTTGCTATGCTTTCTACATTGATGTTTTTAATGCTTCTCATGCAAAATGTTTTTTTTTCTGGTTATTCTGTGACCAAGAAGCCGACCAGGGACTGATTTTTAATTGTTTTTCTTGATTCTTGATTTTTGATTTTTTCACTTCATTATTTTTGTTGTTACATTGACGTTTCTTATCCTTTTAGTTGCCCTGCACATCTTCACAGATGAAAAGCAGCATAAGATCTAGCTTGTATGTCACCTTCAAGGCTTCAACTAGAAAACTGCATAGTTGTTTTTGTTTGGTTTTGCTTTGCACTGCTTTGTTTGTTTGTATGGAAATTTGGAGCTGATCGTGATGTGTTTTGATTAACGTAGAATTTTTCTCGAACACGTGGTTGCTTTCAGCTTGTTCCAACCTTGGTGCGAATACTGAAAAACCTTATAATGGCCGGATATTCGCCAGAACATGATGTGAATGGAATAAGCGACCCATTTTTGCAGGTAATGAGTTTAATCTTATTTGTAATGTAAAGTCATGTTGTAGGCAGTGTATGGCATTGATCTGTGTTTGAAGTATTGATAACTTCTAGTGTTGTCTCATGGTATTCGGCTTGTAATGTTTATAGTGGATTCAATATCTTCAGTGTTTGTCAACTCCACACAAACACTTGGTCTGACGCACTTACAAATGAAAAGTACATTGCAACTCATCTGCTCTCCCTTCAGAAAATGCTTGCTAATTACTGATACTGTTTTTTCAAAAACCCAACCCTACTGACTGGCAATTTTGGGAAATTAACATGTGTGTTGTTGGGAAATAACTTGTGTGCTGTTGGGAAGTTAACATGTGTGTTCGTGGGAAGTTAACAAGTGTGCTGTTGGGAAATAAACATTTGTGTTGTTGGGAAATTAACTTGTGTGTTGTTGGAAGGTAAAAATGTGTGTTATTGGGAAGTTCACTTGTGTGTTGTCGGAAGGTAAAAATGTGTGTTATTGAGAAGTTCACTTGTGTGTTGTTGAGAAGTTAACTTGTGTGTTGTTGGGAAGTTAACATGTGTGTTGTAACTTGTGTGTTGTTGAGAAGTTAACATGTGTGTTGTTGGGAAGTTAACATGTGTGTTGTAACTTGTGTGTGTTATTGGAAATAAAAAATGTGTGTTGTTGGGAAGGTAGGAGAGGGACTATTGATGGGTGCTTATTTGTCACCTTGATACCTTGAGTAGGGGTAATTAAATTGCAATGAGTTACGTAACGATGTGAAAGTCTGTTATATTAGGGTTACAACAGTTTGAACTGTAATGAGCAAGTAGATTCATTAACTCATTTGCCCAGTAGATGCCTGTTTCTTGCATGTGATACTGGTCCAGGTGAGGATTCTACGGTTACTGCGAATCCTGGGGCAGAACGATGGGGAGTCGAGTGAAGTCATGAATGATATCCTTGCGCAAGTAGCAACCAACACTGAAACAAACAAAAATGTTGGAAACGCTATTCTTTATGAAACTGTGCTAACAATCATGGACATTAAGTCGGAGAGTGGTTTGCGGGCAAGTACATTGATTTCCTGCATCCATGTACTTTGTTTTATGTGTTGTTGAGCTTTCGAGAAATCTTCCTGTCATGCTCTGGTTTCATAACTTCGCGATTATTCCGACTGCACATATCCACATTTCGGTGATGATTCGCCAGAAGGGCGAAACCTGTTTGAGTAAAGACGGAAGATGTGTTAGTGATGCGAAATTGATTTCCTAGTGAAACACTTCGCAAGCATATTCAGCTGCTTTTGCCGTTGTGGATATGTGCAGTCGGAATTTCGCCCTTATCTGCATGTTATGCTTTTGCCTACTTTTCTTGTTGAATGTTCGATGCTGATGTTATTCTTTAAAAAAATCACTGCAGTGATTTCAACCGCTTGTTCACTTAAGAATAAACTCTCATGCAGGTACTCGCGGTCAACATCTTAGGAAGATTCTTGTTGAACAGCGATAAGAATATACGGTATGCATTTAAGAAAGGTGCCTTGTGCTGTGAACGATGGGCTGCTTTCGAAATGTTGGAACTTTTTAGCATTCGTTTGTGCTTTGCATGGCCGCAGTTAATCAAGCGTCTAACCTTGCTCTTGCATGGTACTGTGATGAAGGCCATCGCTGTTTGGTACGTTTCTCATTCGGGTTTGCGCAGGTTCACGGCTTACTTGGTTTGATTTGTGACTAGAACGTTTATGATGATAAAACTGAGGCCACGATTAAGAGGGTGGGGGCGTATGAGGGGAAGAAATTTTGTGTTGGTGTATTACCAAAGGAACAAAGCGTGTTATTACGTATTGCAACAACAAAACTTCATCCAATAAGTAAAAATCAGGTGTCATGAAATGATTTTCTGCGTGAAGATATGTTATGTTACAGAGAGTTTAATTCTCCACACAAAAATTAGAGTATTTTTATTGTCCTAGATATGTTGCCTTGAATTCCTTGTTGAAAACTGTCCAAACCGACATGACTGCAGTTCAGAGGCATCGCACAACCATATTGGATTGCTTGAAGGATCCGGACACTTCCATTTTGAGGTTGGGCGATTTCTAGTGCACAGATTCGCGGTACTTCAACAAATCGTTTTTACTGTCATTGGTAATTCATGATGTTAGTGTATCCTTCAAGACACTTCGGTAATTCACGCATAGCATACATTTTCCAATCCAATGAGCTTGAATGAATAAACTGTACTTGGACATTCAGCGTATATAGGAGTAAATCAGGCTTAGACCCCTGTGCTACTGTTTGTAAGCTCAAGAGCTTTTATTTCCTTGTTTAAGTTCGCTTGGGACTATCTGCAGTCCAGCATCTTCATTCAGAGTATGACACACAGCTTGTCTGCTTGTAAGAAGTTCCTAATGGATAGTAGATTAACTGAGATATTCAAGAAATCGCGACCTTTTCATTTTGACCAACTTTTCTACCAATCCTGGTGAGTGACAAATACTTTAGCTGTAGTGGGCGAGCCTAGCACTGCGGTACTCAAGTCGCTCCTATTTCGTCACAGTTGACCGAGTTTTACCCACAAACCTCACCGTGCGGGCCATGACGCATAACGAAAGTATTCTAATGAAACATCGGAACTACGCTATATTTAAACCGGTGTCTGCGGCTGCACTATAAACTAAAGCTAACCTTCTATTGAAATATTAATTCCCACTGTGGCAGATACCACAACGATGTACGCGAAGCTTAGCTGCAGACCAGGATCGTTGATGTATCTGGGGCTGCTGTGCGTTTGCCGAGTGCCATGTTGGAGGCACAACTTCATGTCTGAGCTTTAGATGGTGTTTTGCAAGTGTTTTGAAAATAAACAGATAATGGTCACGATTTAACAATTATTTTAACATTTTTAAATAAATAAAATTTGATGTTCAAACGAAAAGTTGAGCCGCCATTCGAACCTGTTGATTGATGCACACCTCTCGCAGTTCCTTTCTGTGCTGAACGTGGTATTAAGTTGAAATGCGCCAACTGAAAATGACCACTCATGTTTAAATCGCTTCCACCAACACTTTTTGAATCAACGTAAGATTTATTTGCCGCATCGCCTTCATCAATTGGAGGCAAAAGATTTTTAACCAATTTATTCTGCATATCGATCGGATCATTTCTTTTAAAAAATTTTTCATTGACATATTTCTTCCTCACTGCGTCCATTGGATCACGCGGCGAGCCAAGATTCAAAATGTTTTGCCCGGACATGTCAATGGCTTGGCCTTTTCGCAAAAAGTTGTTGTTCAAATATTCATGTGAAACCCCACTCACATTGGTTACATTTTGACTTGTTGTCTTTGGACTTCGTCCGAATTTATCAACTGGCATTTGTTATATCACCAAAAATTGTTGATTATTTCTTGGAGTTGCTTTCCTTTTTGCATCTCTTTCAGAACAAAAAGACACAAATGACCACAAAACACTTCTTGTCTCGGCTGAATTTGCTCGGTTGGATAGAACACATCACCACCGAGATAGTTGTTCAATTCAGTTGGCGGGGGCAATCCGAATGAGTCAAAATAGAATTTTTCGTTTCCACGCTTGAACCAACAAACCCAATGCGTCCCACTCAACTGTGTCTTTCGTCCGTGAAAATGTTCTAGAAGCACCGTTACGTTATTGTCACTGGGGGGCGTACATTCGCTACTTTCATTGCCCTTATTTCAAGAGAGTGTTTTGTCAGTTGTTCCGTGATATCATAATCGTCATCAGAACCACTCGAAATTTAGCAATGGTTGTGAGGCTAGCTTAAAAGAAGGGGTGGTTGGGAAGATAAAAAAAATCTCAGCATCCCAATTTTCCCAGTTGCGCTTTTCCCCAAACTTCAAAAGTATGTCCAATCGCCTCACTTTATTTTTGTTTTCTTTTTTACAAGGCGAGCGATGGAATTATGTTTTTCTCTGATCAACAGTCAAAATGTCCGCGGAACGATGAGAGAACTCCTTGGGTTTCTCGAAAGGTGCGTTCCAATTTTAGTCATGTATAATGGTTTTGCGCTTGCAGATTTGTCGTATTGTATGTTTTGTTGCTCTTTTATCAAATTTATAGCGAATGAAACGTTTTTGTTCTGAGTTGTCTTATACTGTATTGCCACGAACAGTAACGTTTTTTGCTGAGGTCGTTATTAAAGTAAGGTTCATAATTTTTACATCGCGTGGCAAGAATTTGGAAGTTGCGGAGGAAAACTCAGTGGAACGAAAGTTAATTTGTCAACTCAAATTTAAAAAGAAGTGAATAATGTAATTCGAAAAATTCGTCCGGCAAATCTCATTTTACCTTAACTTGGGCTGTTCATACACAGATTACACAGACAGACCAACATAACCGTACATGCTGTAGGTCGTGACTAGACCAAGTGGTACTCAAATGGGGTTATGTAAACTGTAAAGGTACTCCCAACGGGTGCACGAATTGTTAAGCGCCCTCATAATGAAATTTTAACGTAAAAGTACAATAATTATAGGTACCTTTCTAATTATTGTGCTCATGATTAGAATTAAGTGGTACTTAATAGACAAAATATGCTCAAAAGTTTACATCACTAAAAAAGGTTGAGAACCACTGGACAGAGCACGACTTCAACTGTGTCCAAACTTAACTTCTTCAAAGGAATGGTTCACTACCTGTAGGTTGGTCAAACGGTGCGCGCAAAGTTATGTCCTTTATACAGAGATCTGATAAATACGCAGTGTATTAAACTCTTGTTTGGCTGGGTTTGCTGTTATGACGAAATAATGTTTACGGAAGCTGTTTGTGGATAAATCTTGAGCACCACCGGATCAGGCCGTTCATGCTGATTGAACTTTATCGTCGTTCAGGTGCGGCGTGGAATTCAAATCTGATTGTTCGTCGGGAATTTTCGTTGCTGCTGAGAAGTTCGCGCCCAACACCAAGTGGCACATCGACACGATGCTCAAGGTCCTCACCACAGTAAGTTTGCCGGGACGCACTGTTGCCTGCCAGTCTGTGTTAGCAGCATAAAATTTACATTCCCACAGCAACCTTAAAACAACAGGGGTTGAAGAATGCAGATCTGCAGCACGGATCAAGTTGCAACAGTTGCCATGACAATTTCCGGCGGCAAACGAGATTTTTAATTTTTGCATTAGTGAAAACAAGTTGTATTAGCTTTGCGCGGTAAGTCGATATGGATTGAATGTTTTTCGTGGTCGATTCATTTACGGTGCAATAAGGCGACAGCTTCTACTGGAGTGTCGACCACGGTGCCTCTCTGCACATGTGAGTTTTGCGCACCGGACACCCTAACATACGTGAGACCGCCTGCAAGTTGTGCAGTCCAAGATGCCGAATCTTGCTGGTGTAGAGCCAACAGAATTTGAAGGAAGTATAAACCTTCCATTAAAACTTGTATAGCTTTTTGCGTTCAGCACTCAGTGAATCTTTAAATGCATCAACTCGAAACTTGTCGCGAGCAGTGAGATGTCGATTATCTTAATTTTCAGCACATTCATGCAAAAACTGCTTCCACTTTGGTCCGCGTCTGTCTTCTATTAACAGCAAATAACATGTATTCACATTTTCTTTGTATCTCACATCTCAATATTTTTGACGTTGGTTTTACCGCGGCATCTCATATTGAGCTCCACAAAGATTGTCAGTAAAACTTGGTCGCATGCTGAAAAAGGTTGGGAAGCACTGCCTTAGACCCACGTGTAATGCAGATCCACTTGCCACGAAAAGCCAAACCGCTTGACAGAACCGTACTCGCATGGACGTGGGAAAAGGGGGAAGCCCTTGGTCCCCCAGGTTTTAAAATTTTTTATTTTCCCACTGACATTTCCATAGAAACATGTTTTTCTCTTAGTTTCGACATTTCACCACTGTTGGTACCACCGGAAAAAAACCTCTACTTCCTCCCGGAAGAAAAAACGCAGATGCAAGTTAGANAGACCCTTGCGATACAACGAACGACCTGGTTGTTGTTTTCGTTCAGGCTGGGAATTACGTTCGAGACGACGCCGTCCCAACCCTGATCCACCTGCTGTCTGCAAACGACAAAATGCACTCGTACGCTGCCGGGCGCCTGTACAAAGCTGTGATCGATGCCAACGACCTCTCCATCCAACCCCTGTCCCAGGTACTGCCCCTCAAGCGCCCCATGTTAAGTTATACGTGAGCAGGCACTCAAGTGTCATTGTATAGATTCATATGTTGTCTGGATCCGATCATGTACATTGAGATGTGTTGCAGGTTGCTTCTTGGTGTCTGGGAGAATACGGCGACGATCTCGTGTCCGGGCACTGTGAGGACGAGGAGCCCGTGCAGGTATTTGCATTGATGGCGTTTGGCTTCATCAGCTGTCCAGAAGATGGCTTAATGATTAGTGTGACGTCACAGAGAGTCGACAACCCCTGACACGTTGCGCTTTTCAGGTCACTGAGAAGCAAGTCTTGACTTTGCTCAAAAAGATGCTGGAGACGTCGTTGACAAACAGCGTCACAAAGTCCTATGCGATCAATGCCATCGTCAAACTCAGCGCAAGATTCCCGTCGCACAAAAGGTTTGTGTGTGCGTCCAGTTTATGCGAAGACCTGATGCCTAGTGAAAAGTTCCCTGCGATTTAAACTTCCGGTTTTTAATTTGTCAATTTTATATTCAGACTTTTCAAGTCCGGAAAAACTTGTGAAGATAGTTAAAACGTGAGATCAAAAGAAGGTGAAATAAACAAAACTACTACCAGTAGTTGGCTGGAGAAGACAGTCACGTCTGCTGGAATTTTCTGTATAAAACGAATGCTTATAAAGCAACACTTGTACTGTTGCTCCACTATGTTGTCAATGAATTGGTTGATCTGTCAAGATGTGTTGCTTGGTTGAACACACTCGCAGCTGTGTAATCTGCTCACGCAGGCCGTGATGGTCAGGTGCGGGAGAGCAAGTGCAACTCGATACCGGGTGTTGTTCGGTCATTTACCGAATTTTTGTTTGAAATTTTAAGTCAATTCGGACACAATGTCTTTTCCAGTCATAAAAAGATATCCGAAAACAGATGCTTTTAAGCTATTTTGGACCGTAATGACTCAGCGAAACCGTAATGTCTCAGCGAAACCGTAATGACTCAGCGAAACCGTAATGACTCAGCGAAACCGTAATGACTCAGCGAAACCGTAATGACTCAGCGAAAAGAAAAACCGTAAGTCCATCAAAATCATCTCTTGTTCGTTTTCTTCAGTTTCATTTACTACGTTTACATGGTCAGTTTTTCGTTGTCTCGTTACCATATATGGATAACGAGCGGTCTGGTTCTGAACATGATTTGCTGAGTCAGCGCCCTGAAGGAGCCAATGCGTTGGCCACCTCGACAGGAAGACGTCTCGTTATGAAGTGTACGTGGTCTCGTTCGCGCAGTACTAGGCTAGCACCTAGCACGGTTAGCGTTCAGTGCCTGTCTCCACATAAGATATGATTGCACCTTTCTTCTAACTATTAGTGTGTTGAGTTCAGTTTT
>JGI24158J21664_10012845_pt1 | contig 11080 bp, 9 predicted proteins | sample Ectturendosymbi3_FD_21664 | JGI IMG/M metagenome (IMG submission 21664)
TGCAAATTTATTCCGTGGTATTTGCATTAAGTCGACAAATTAACAAGCAAAAAGTATGCGAAAACACTTAATCTCCTTGCGAAGGTAACAAAGTTTTCGTAAAATATCAAGCTCAAGGGGGGGTTTTAACCCCAACCCCCCCTTGCGTACGCCCTTGACGGTGTTTTTCCAGAATTCATTTTAACATTTCTCTTGGGCTAGCTGTTCACGGTAAAATACTATTTTTGGATAAACATTCAAGTTGTCATTGTGTGTTTTTTTTCTTTGTTTTCTAACATCCACGTGTGATAACCATTCAAGGAGAGATCCCACATGGTGATCTCAATCTTCCCACTCGAAACTAAGAAAACAATCATTTTTGCCAAAATTTTCAAAATCCAGGGAGGGGCCAAGGCCCCCTGCCCCCCATTCCAACGTCCATGCGTAGGGGTATATTTTCTTTTTATAATTTAGGCAACCCAAATAGTCGAAGTGTAGCATCTGAGGTTTTCATTGTAAAACTTGCTTTTCTGTAATATTTCGGAATGGTTTTATTATATTGTATAACGTATCCACTCACACGCGTAACGCAATAGACCTCAGCATACATGGCAGTAACAAGGAACACACGATTAAATGAAAGGGCTCTAAGGTGGCTGTAATAGAAAAGCATGCTCTTAATGGTGCTAACACGATTACTTTGATGAAATACAAGCATAGATATGGGGAAGGTCTGCAGTACTAGTGAAGAGCACGCGCATGGATGGCGCCATCGCGCAGGTCATGGTCAAATTTGTTAACTTTCTTGGTTGTGGATGCTGTTGGATTGGATTTGAGGTGTATGTAAGTTTCTCGATCATCCAGCATTTTGTTTAGCTTGCTGTCACAACAGTGTTTGTCTAAAACTGTGATGACATTACCTTTGTCCGCATTTGTTACTACCATACTTAGATTCAGCTTTTGTACGGTGTCGGCAGCCTTCCATCTCAAGAAGGAAGCTAAGCGTGAGCTGAAAGTCAACTTCAACAACGAAACCCTACCCTGCTGCTCCGAGCCCAAATACCTCGGAGTAACGTTGGACAGGTCGCTCACGTATCGCCGACATCTTGAGTCACTTCGCAAGAAGCTAACATCACGCGTTGCACTCCTGAGGCGGCTTGCAGGCTCCGGCTGGGATGCTGGAGCAACAACTCTGCGAAAAGCCACCCTAGCCCTGGTCCATTCATCTGCAGAGTACTGCGCTCCTGTTTGATGCCGCAGTGCTCATACCCGCCTCATTGACCCCGCCATCAACGACGCCTTGCGAATTGTGACTGGATGCTTACGTCCTACACCAGCGGACAACCTTCGAATCCTCGCAGCCATCTAACCTGCTGAGCTTCGTCGCAGGCATCCAATCCTAGCAGCCATCCAACCTGCTGAGCTCTAGGACGCCGTGCCATGGAGCCCGGACACCTGCTCCACTCAGCGCTCACTGGTCCATCGAGTGCAGATGCACAGCCTCAAATCGAGACACCCATTTGTACCTGCCGCACAACAACTCATCAGTTTATCTGACAACAACAACATACGTGCGGCGAAGTGGGCGGATCATCAGTGGAATGTAGGGTGGGCGGACACCCCACAAAACTCCACATTTTAATTCCGGACACCGGTACCCATCCCCCCGAAATGACCCTCCCAAGAAGAACCTGGGTCCGGCTTAACCATCTTTGTACCGGTGTCGGACGTTTCCGCTCCTGCTTGTACAAATGGGGTATGGCCTCCTCTGCGGCCTGTCAGTGTGGCGCAGAAGAACAAACTGTCGGGAATGTCGTCCTCCAATGTCCAATCCATCGACCTCCCCATGGACTGCAGGGCCTGAAGGTTCTGGACGATGAGAGAACCGAATGGCTGCTCAACACCTGCCCGAAATCTAGCGCGGCCCAAACAGTGGATAAAAGAACTCGCTTAAAAGAAGCTTTTGTACAGCTTGGTGTTCGTTTTTAGTCAAAACCGATTTCCTTTATATTTTGTTCCGGATTTCTGAGACTGCTTTGCTTCGAATCAGGTCAGTTTCATCGAGAGGAATGACACGTAGTCCGTCTTTAAGGGAGGCAAGAATATCATTTACTGCTACTCAGGGCAGCAACCTGCTGATATTTTGAAAAAAATACAATTAAAAAAGTTTTTGGCGCTTTCAAAATTTCAGGGGGGAATTGCTTGGTTGTGCACCCCTGGTTGTGGATATACTGCTTTCGGGGCATTACCGGAATTGAAACCATGGATCTGCGCTGCTACAGAATCGCCTTCTTATGGTTATACGTCACATTGCCCATTGATTTTTGCTATTGGCAAATAATTGCTTGTAGCGTGGTTAAAAAAATACTGCCCTCAGGAAGTCTGCTTGAGTGGGTGGGCGAAACGTAGGAAAATAAACGAAATGAAAATTGTCATCAGAAAAAAGACTACGTTTGTTTGAAACGGATCGCTTGTGTTTTGTGTAAACGCTTTTTTGAAACCATGCTTGGTTACTTATCCTTCGCTTCGGCTTTTTGCCGGTTACTGCAATTTTCATCTGCGCGGTTGATCCGGTTCTACATAGCGCGAATCCAACTAAGGTGGTTTTGCCGCTGTCGAAAAACTGGAGAGCAGCGTATTGCTTTTCGTATTTTTATTGTGTTTTCAGAGTTTCTTATATAGCCTATATGTTTATGTGTACAGTATATGTGTTTAGCGTTTCTTGTTTCGCGCAATTTGTGGCTTAGCTCTGACATTACAAAACTTTATTGGCGTGCAATCTCTTGATTGCCAAGTGGGTGTTTTTGAAATTGAATTTGCTATTTTTCTACTGTAAGCTAGGTTTCATTGGTTGCACATGTGCTGTGTTTGAAACCTCTTTCAGTAAACTTTCAGTTAAGATTTAGGCTGATGCAACTTACTGTTTTGAATTTGAGGTTTCAAGACAGTTAGAAAATATTAGAGAATTTGATTTGTGCATATTGTTGGACGCACTGTTGAGTCTAAACAGATTGCCAAGCAAGGAAGGGATTGCATTACAGTTAGTCGCACTTAACCAATGTCAAGATATGTAGGCACAGCTACATCATCGAGAAGACTGTGTTAAATGAACCGACTGTTTTTTGCGGTATTTGCAGTGAACACACACTGAAGCACAACAGAAAACCTATCGACAATTTTGTAAAGCGTGCTTACCTGCGCTACTTCAAAGCAAGGGCGGATCCAGGGGGGGTGGTGTTTTGGCGATCGCCCCCCCCCCTAAAACCGACGAAAGTAACTTGATTCACCATGATTTTGTACAATTCGGAAAACAGCATTCGTGACAAAAGGCCATTATGCCGTCCATTGTTTTGTCACGGCAGTGTTGTCACCTATATTTCATTTCTCTACAGTAGTGCACCCGTATTGAGAATTAACTATCAAATATTACTGAAATCGAACCCCCCCTTAACTTATTGGCTGGATTCGCCCCTGCTTCAAAGTGACACTGAAAGTGGCCAAGGCAAATTTTGGGCGCATAACATCTTGTCTAAACAGTGTGTTGAGCATTTACGACAGTGGATAAAAACAGTAGGAATCTTTACACAAGAAGAGTTCCATGACTTAACAAGAGATCTGAATCTTTCGAAGCCAGGGTCTCAAACTCAAATTGTTTCTAGGATCTAATGATTCTTAGTCATTCAAAGTAATCCCAGGGTCGCATTACAAGAGCTTTATTACTATAAGAAAAAAGTCAGTATAACAGATAGCATAATAAGAACACAGTCAGTGTTTCCTCTAAGAAAATTTAGCACTGAGCAAATATTTGTTTTAGCGAGCATGCAATTGTGCAAGCATGCAGACACACAACCAGTGGAGCGTTTCAATCGGTGAAAGGGTAATGCGATACATATGCGATATCAAATTTGAAATGTTGCAAGTGCGCGAGAGAGAAATTTCACACCGGGCAAATGCTCTGGTGATAGTGTGCATTCGCGAACCTTAGAAGGAACATTTAACACAGTGTTATATTTTCGATTAAAAGGAACTTGTTGACTCGCTGGCCAAGCACTTTAAACTGCAGCGAATAAAATAACTTAGTAGTTCATTATTTGAAAATTTCAAAAAGCATCGCGGGCCTTACAGAATACCCTTCCGTGCCGAGTGTGTGTGGCTCCTGTTCTGAATTATCTTCTGACTAACTATGGAGTTAAGTCTTAAAATGCAAACCTTTTAGAAAATTGCTATTCTTTTTGCTGCTCATGTTGTTACGTAGCATTTGCCACCAGGTTTAAAATCAAGTAGACAGGTTTGTTCTTCTGGCGATTATTTTGATTATTTAGCCAACTTTTCGCCCACCTATTCAAGTAGACTTCCTCAGGGCAATATTTTTAACCACATAACATGCAACTTACCAATAACAAAAACAATGAACAATGTGACGTACAAAGACAGAAACGCAAAACAGACCATCACAGTGTAGGAAATGAGTGACAGTATGCGACAGTGAATGTGGAAGTTTTAAGAAGTGTAAAATGAAGACGCCAGGAGGTGATAATGTATAACAATGCAATAAAATAGAGTGAAACCTGCACAGAAAAATGCACAAAACGTTACTAAGGACTGAGAAAGCCTACTTGAATAGATCGGCAAAACGTCGGCTAAATAATAAAAATAATCGCCAGAAGAACAAACTTATCTGCTTGCTTTAAGAAAACTTTTGTCACCTTTACTGGAAGGGGCATGCCAAACTTTAGCGACTCATTACGTTCTGTGATTTGAGTATATGCTTGGCTAGCTCACCCAGCTTTGTTTTGCAATATTTTATTATTACAACTGCTGCAGCACAGTAAGCAAGATAGCGTATAGTTTTGATGAAACAATATATAATACTTTATTTAAAGCCTGTGATTTAACATTTGCTTCACTGCTCAAAGTCATGAAGGATTTGAGTGAGTCTTCATCAAAGATTAAGTATCGGCTGATCTTTGGCGCAAATGCAACCTTTTGTATGCCCATTATCATTTTGGTTTCGCTTTTCATCAAATTATTCATTACAGTATAGGCTATATTGATTTGGGATTCATTTTCTGTTATGCGTGCTTTAACCAAGAGGCGAATCGGAATAAGGCATTTGCAATATTGATAACTGTACAATGCTAGAAACAAACAAACAAAGAAAATAAAAACAAATGAGCATGCAAACAAGTAACGGAAAAAACGTTTGTGTTTGCGATGGGAATCGAGTAACAGTTCTGCTGTCGTGTCTTGCTTGATCCATGCTGTATGCATCAGCCTCGCATGAGCATTGCCAGCAGTGCCGTTTGGTGGGTAGCAGCAAGTGTCACGAAGTCGCGAATTGAAGTCTGAGTGAAATCGATCTCCCTCATATTTACAGATTTAGTTCAAAAAATGAAAAGCTTCTTCACGCTGAATGCGAAAAGTGTCCAGGCATTAGATATCACAACTACACCCATCTTTGTCATCTCGCATCCAGCCTGCAGCTGTAGCCGCAGCTCGTGCACGGGGGTATTTCGGTGATCCCCAGGAATAAAAGCAAAGACTTTATGTGGGATATCGCTTTGTCGATTACCGCGACGCAGTCGTCTTCATTTAAAACGTGGTTTTCATGCAACGGTCTGGTCTTGTTTGATGACACCGTCAGGCGCAGTTGCTCGAAAAGGTCGCGCAAAGCGTCGTTGTGTCCGGTGCTTAGTTGCTGCTGGCAGCAGGTCGGGCACAGTACCTTCCCCACCGAGTGAAGTCTGCAGCAGCCGGAGCACACGGCGCACTGCAGAGTTTTTTTATTTTTATCGTTGCAGTTGCCCAGTTCGTTCAGCAAACACTCGTTGCCTAAACCGCTTACGTCACCCTTTGGCATTTTTTCACATCTGCGCAAAAGAAAGTTGAGTCATTTTACTGAATGTGAAGGTTGGATAACATGAAACAAATGAAAAGATGACCGTCAAGCATTTTTCCCTGAGACACTTCGAAGGTTTCGACGAAAGTTTGAACCGAAGTTTCGACCTTCTCTTAAACGCGTTTGCACAACAATCTGTTTGATGCGAGTCCAGGGCGTAGTACTAAAAAGAGAAGTGTGTGAACGCACCTGAAAAACTAGACATTTTGAACAGGACTTCAGACTTATTTTCAAATGAATATTTAATGAAGTACTCACTTTCATTGCACTACAAACGAAAACGTGAAAAAAGTGCGGGAACGCGTTCACACAGCAAAATTTTGGGAACGCCACCACTACGCGTCCCGCCCCACTGCACCCCTGCATGAGACTGCCTCACCCTTGGTGTTCAGAGGGGAAGAGAAAGCCTATGAAATGTTGACTTTGTCCAAACGTTAGCGTTTGTTTTGCGATAAATAGCAAACGTGATTGTAGAAGCCACAAAACTGTACTTTTAGATTTTGCATGTTTCACTGAGTATTGGGCATTGGCGTGCTACTTAATCAGAGCATGGAGTTTTGAAAAGGCCTGAAAAAGTTTTCAACGTTATCATTTTTGTATTGGCCCCGCAGCGCATTGTAAAAATACTCATTGACATTTTAAAGTTTGCTTCAATCTTTCGAAATAAATTAGATGAGGGAAAATTTAACCACCTCCTTAAAACTACGATAGTCTCATTTTCTAAAATGTAGTCTAGTTTTCATTGCAGATACTTTTAAATAAAAGCATGTCATCAACGTTTTGAAAATAAGATAACTGTTTTACAAATAACACATTTTTAATGTACGTCCCGAAACACACTTATAAAAATTTTCATTTGTAATGACATCGCATGCTTCCAATTTTCTTGCGTAAACTTTTTCTTGCAATGCTCCAGTCCGTTTCTTGAGAAAAATTTACGATTCCTTTCTGATTTCATGGTATGGTTTTCTCCCCAAAAATAGTTGAAACAATTTACGCCTTCTTTTTCTAAAATGTTAAGAATGTTTCTTAATATATTCCAAATAGGGACTCTGGTCTGCTTTGTGAACCCCTAGCTTCATGTGTTTGATTATTCTTTACGTGAATGATAAAGAAGCTTCCAATAAGCACATTCAAAGAAATTACGATCACCCTCACCCACGTTGTGATAACACTAACACTTTGCTTCGTATTTTTAGTCAATAAACAAAGCTTTTGTTCTGATTTCATATTACTCTATCAAGTATGTTTCAGACAGGTAAAGAAGGGTACTGTTTTTTGTCGTAGTGGTGGGGCACCTCATGCACTTCACCCATTTACCTGAAAGACCAGCCAGAAAAGACTTGTTAAATTTCACTGCAAAATACTACATCATTGTACTCTTGCTAATATCACCGTACACGTTTCCGCTTGAACGCAACATCTGGACAAACACCAGTGTGTAAGACGGACCCAAAATGTCCGTTTTCTGCTTCAAAGACTTTTCCATCACTGCTTTAAATATAGCTTAATTACAAAATTTTGTAAAATTTGCTATAAGATCGATAAACGTTCAAAATGCTTTTTTCTACAACAAGGTCCGGTGCAGACAACACAGTGTCTAAGTATAATAGGCTTTTTATTCTCATTGGGCATTTGATGTGTCCGAGAAAAGCTTGGCCTCATCTGGCTGGTAAATAACAAATTCTACTCTTTCGTTATTATCAATTAACTGTTTAAAGGTTGTTGGAATGGGATATACTGTAATTCATCATTATGAGGCATTAAGCTCACACTGGGTATTGTTTTAAACGTGTTTGTTTTGCTTACCTATTGCATTATAGGTGTTGTTTTGCCTGCCTGTGTGCGGATTAAAATCAATTCGTTCTGTCAACGCATTTAGCTGTAATGCATGATAGCTGAGAAAAAAGCACACTTGTTTTCACTCTAATCACGAGGTCATGCGTTGATATTGTTTCAACGCTGTAATCAATCATTCAGACGTTTTTGTCTAAACTGCAAATCCAGTACAGGTCCTTAAACGCTTACATAACCTCACTTGAACGTAACCACAGTTCTGAATTGCAGCTGAAACAAAGGTACGCTGCTCTTTTTTCTCCACCACCTCTATTTTCACAATCCATTTTGTTTTTCAGTGTCACAAAGAATGCGACACTGAAAATCAAGTTTTGACCTGCACAGTTGGAGATGTTCTTCTGCAAACTATAGGTCGGCGAGTTGCGATTGAGACCAATTGCTCTGACTAGTGCACCTGCCATTGTTGAACCCAGGGCCACAACGCGTAAGCGTGTGTATGTTTGAAGGACCCTTTGCAAGTGGAGAAGTACCCGAAATCGTTACACAGCCGTTTTGGTCAGGTGCAATGACAGCCCGGCAGCAGCTGATTGGATAGTGGAGGAAGGGCGGCGGTCTCTTCTTTTTCGTTTGCGAGCTTGTTCTTTCCAAAACGGCTAGTACTTCATGGCAGCTGGAAGGACACTCGGTCGCCTGCTGTCGCTTTGTGCAGAACAGTGTGACATCCAAAAGTGTGTGTTCGACAGTTGTTAAGTCAACCTGTGAGTTCGCTGGGTAATGGGCACGCTTTTTTACAACAGACAGTCACTTTTAGGAAGATTTAAAGCTGCTGGAAGTTTTGCTGATGTTTCCACTTCTGTCGTCACTATGAATCATGAAATGTAACAAATGTTACAGAAGTTTGACAATAGTTGCAACAGAATGCACTTCCTAGAATTTTAACGTTTTATTTCACCAGGTTTGTAACTTTCTACTGTGTCCTGTCATCCATGAACAGCATCTTCCTCCACAGCATTAGTTACGATTTCGACTTGTCGCTTCAATAAAGCATTGCATGGAATCGTCACAATAGAAGAAATGATGCAAAACACGAAGACTGCAAATGGGCCAACGCTAACGGCCAGCTAATGGAAATAGACCAATAAACACACAAAGACTGATAGGCAAAAGTCAATAGTATTGTGCTTACAGTAAAAATGCGCGATAGAAGAAAAAGCTTGCATTTGAAGAGTATTACGCAATAAAAAATGTCATTGACTAATTTCAAATACATACAGGTTTTGGGAAAAAGATGCAATTTAATGATAACGTTTCTACTGATTTTTATGGTCAAGCAATTGACGATTAAACTTCTATAAACTTTCTAATATTTCTCTGATCATGAAATCGTTTACAACCGCTCAACAATATTTTCATATGTGCATAAATCTACAAAAGTTGATTCTTCATGTCAAAAACGTTTTTATCTCGTAATCGTGTACTTTCGCTGTGTGCAGCTTTTTTTTAAGGTTTTACCTTGGTGACTGTTAAGACATTTTGAGGGACCGCAATAATTTCATGTGAATACCGAGATGGTCATAAAGCGAGATTTTAGTGTATTTTGGTGGTGGTCGTAAAGCGCGGCTCTATGGTATTTTGAGAAACTGTTGGAAAAATTTGAGAGACCGTTTCGGTCTTGGAAACACTGGCCGTGTGTACTAGATACAGTATTTTATCCAGTGCAGCTGCTTACGTTTTTTTGCTTCCGTCGATGAGGTCGCATAAGCTTTCTCGCTATCATTGTTTTAATAGTTTTGCTGTACCTTTAAGAACATGTACACTTGACTTCTCTTTCGAACGTGACGAGTGTGCGCAGACACCGTTTTGCAATAAAAATTTTTTCCTGATGTATTCACAAACACGCATACGGGCTGTTGTAACAAACATTGCACGCATAGTTGTTCGGCTAAACGTGCAGTTTGCAAGCCTATGAACAAACTTCGAAGCAGCGCGTTGTCCGAATATAATTTTACCTTCTTGTGTCGCGTACACAATTTCCGCCAATAATTTTATGGCTGCTGTCTTGATGCTGCTGGCAAATAGCGATGTTAACTTTTTCGTAAAAGGGCAGATACTGACGAAACGCTTTATAACAATTTCACTATTGGCCTCAACTCGAATTTTTATATTACACCTTTCATTCCAATAGCGATCTACAGCAAGTCAGGCATGCACTTCTACAAAGTTTTTTTTACAAGCATATTGCGTGTATACAGTTTCTACCTCGGTTGAATCTTAGCCAGAAACTGCTGAGATCATCCGATCAATGCTGTTGACAAAAAAGTGGTACAACAAGAAAAGTACTTTGTCCGTTCATGATCCATGACCACGCTTGTCCACATTCTTCGTCCACGCTTGTCCACATTCTTCGTCACACTTGTCCACATTCTTCGTATGTTCTTCGAACAGAGGCATCATAACATTGGTTTTTGTGAAATTTCTCTTCATTTTTCCAAAATTTTATGGAAATATAATTAGGCTCAACCGGCAAAAACAACAAGCTCTGCAAAAGTTTTAGCAAGGCCAAACATGCTTTGCCGTAACCACCTTATGCAGAACTTCCTTAAGGTGATATTAATAATTGTCAACTGTTGCAAAGAGAGCGTTTTGGGCATAGAGTTTTTTGAAATAATATGTCTGATTCATTTTTTAAGTAGCATTATTATACTTGGCATAACATCTACAAAACACAAACTACTTTTTCCTCCCTTCAACCTCAAGACATTCCAGGTTGGGGTTGTTGCCTATAGCTTCCTTATTTTAACTGAATCATAATTATACTATAAGTAGCTAACTGCCACTAGTTTTACTTCCAGGCGTAGTAGGTAAAACATGGTGGAGAAGTTTTAACTGTCTTCTTAAATTAGCACGTTTTGATGACACGTATAAAAATAGCAATTTTTAATCTGCATTGTCCAGGTCTGGAAATACAAATCTTTTTTGTTTTCATAAAAAGTCTTTAGTAATTGCTTACTTTTCAAAGGATCGTGTTACATTTTGCAGTTTTTACAGTGTTGTGAAGTCTCTTGTTACATGAAAGAAACAAAACGTAATTTGCAGTGTGGCAAAATAGCTGGTTGCAACCAAGATCAAAAGTCAAAACTTGAAATATCATGGTATGTAGCACTTAACAAGTTGCATGGTACAAGAACAAACAGTCACTTATGGTGTGTTCTTTCTTAGTCTTTAGAACAGGGGTCACCAACGTGGTGCCCGCGGGCACCAGGTCGCCCGAAAGGACTAAGTCGGTCGCCTGTCGACCTGTTCTAAAATAACATTAGCATGATCAGTGTCTTCACATTAACGAATATCGATAATAAAATAATTGAAAGTAAATTGAGCAAAATTTTTATTTCAGAATTGTGTATC
>JGI24158J21664_10012847_pt1 | contig 11079 bp, 10 predicted proteins | sample Ectturendosymbi3_FD_21664 | JGI IMG/M metagenome (IMG submission 21664)
TTTGGCCAAGGATACCAACGGTGAAATGCTTTGATTTTTCTTGGTCATTTTTGGCTAAGGATAACAATGGCGAAAGTTTTTGATTTTGACCATTTTTGGCCGAGGATACCAATGGTGAAAGTTTGGTTTTTTCCTGGTCATTTTTGGCCAAGGTTAGCAACGGTGAAAGTTTTTGATTTTTGAGCCTTTTTGGCCAAGGATACCAATGGTGAAAGTTTTTGTTTTTTCTTGGTCATTTTTGGCCAAGGATACCAATGGTGAAAGTTTTGGTTGGTCTGGGTCATTTTTGGCCAAAGATACCAATGGTGAAACTTTTGCTTGGTCTTGGTCATTTTTGGCCAAGGTTACCAACAGTGAAAGTTTGTTTTTCATGGACATTTTTGGCCGAGGTTACTTTTATTGGCCACTTCGGCTATGAATACCAATGATGAAAGTTATGTTTGTGATATGACATTTTGAGCAACCTCTGGCATCCGGCTCTGCCAAACACAAGTTCGCATCCGCAGGCGGTAATCTCTGGCACCCCACTGTGCAAGCAGGAGTTCGCGCTCTGGGAGGCAACTGCTGGTATGAGATTGCAAGTACAAGTACACTCGTACACTGGTAGGCAAGCGTTAGCATGAAAGTACGACTATCTCGTACCCCAGAATGGAACGTGTTAAGAACTTACTCTTCCTGCACAAAAACATGTCTTTGTATGAGGGACAGCACAGTCCACAATCACCGCTTTTGAAATATTGCAAGAACCAATGTGAAACACAGTACTACTCTTTGTAAAAAAAATGTTGATTAAAAATCGATTTTCCTCACATCTATTAGTAGCAAGACCTTGTCCCTAAACTAGTGCTGTCACTTGTTCGTTGGTAGGCAGTTGGGGAAACATACACATATAGTTCAACTTAAAAGAATAAAAAATTGCTGAGTTGAAGCTACTTGAAAATTAATGCGCACTGCACAGTATATAAACAGCTTCTGAACCCTGTCGCTAAGTGTAGGCCAACGTTTAGTTTTTGGCTTTTTCCATATCACCACATCAGCAAAACTTTCTTCATACAAAAGATCAATCAAGTTTATTAGCAGGAAGACCAACACTATATTGTTGAGTGATTCACAGTTCATTGTGACAACCACACAAATGTTGCTTGATAAAAATAGAAACAAACTAGTTTTGACAACAAGATTGCATTGTAAAACCTAAAACAATAAAAAATTATAAGTTCAGAGTAAACCACACAAAATTCTGTGAAACAATTTGTCAAAAGTTTAAGACAAATTTTAAGATATTCAACAGAGGGCAGCTACACAGTCACTGGAAATACGAAGTTATCTATACCTAAAATGTCATTTCTTTAAATGTAGGCCTTAAAATGATTTTACCCAAACATGTCCATTGCATTGTTAAATTTCTGGTCTAAAAACAAAATAATTAAATTAACGATTTGCGGAAACAAATGGGTAGGAAACCATTTTTGAAACAAACTAATTATTCCCTGATGACCAGTAGTGGAACTAGAGGTTTGAGCCAGGAGGGAGAATCTAGCTGAAAAAGGCCCACTAGCTAACACTCAGAAAAAAATTGAGAAATGATGGTAAATCTGGATCGCTTTAATAAAGCCCTAAATCATCGCAAAATACTCCAAAATGCAAAAATGCCACAACCTACTGCAAACCAAAACAATACTCAAACCAAAATATAAGCTAAGTGGGGGTCTGGTTTTCACATATAGCTTGCCAGGGAGGCAAATCACCCCTCTTACCCCATCAGTTATGCCACTGCTGATGACGTAAGAAACATTAGGAGACTTGAGTGTCAAATCTGGTGCAATAAACAAAGGAAGCTGATAGTTAGAGAGATCTAAACCAACCTTAAAAGTTTGCAGATTTGGAGATTTGCTGCAAAACAACATCAAAATGTTATTGGAAAGAGTATATGGCTTAGCTCCATTTTCAAGTACTTTTCCACAAATATCCACCTCCAGTGTTGAATCAGAAAAGTACTGACGAACCACCTTTTTTAGATGTTGCTTTGAAATTGGATAAGGCCAGAAACATACACGTTTCCACAACCATCGATCTGATATCAAGCATTTCCATCTCTTGCAAACTCTGTGATTACAGATATTATGTGATTGAACCAGCACACAAAATAATTAATAAATCCCCTAATTAGATAATTAAGTTGTTGATTTTAGGCCATAACTTTGTAACCAGAAACGCTAGAAAGCCTATCAAAGGCTCAAAAGACTCCTATTCTAGTCTAGTTTCCAATAAAAACTTAAGCGAAATACTTCTACCATGTGGTTGGGCCCAGGAAACCTGGGCTAAAACGGCTAAAAACATACTCCACTCACGACGTCACTCACAAAAACCAGAAACCCAAAACTAAAAAATTTGTTTTTTCATTGCAAACTCGAAGATTTGCTGCACCTTTTGAGTGTTTGAACAGCTCTCTACCATAATAGACTGGCGAGTTAGGATCTTGCAAAATAGAGGGAAAATACCACAAGAACACATGCTCAATGTGTGATTTGAAAGTACGATAAATATTGTACACCAGGGCCGAAGGCGTTAAAAAGCATATGACTGGGTCCCTTGGGTAAAGCTTCTGGAAAGTTGTGGGAGTATGGTGTTGACAGCCACCTTTTACTGGCCATAGTCACTGTATTCCTGCACACAAGTTTGCATCCGTATCAGCAAAGATAAATCACAACCGTTCACCATGGGTGTTGAACACTGACAAGGGTGTGTACTGTCACCACTCCTCTTCATAGTCTATATCAGGAGTGGGCAAACCTATTCAGAAGAAGAGTCATTGGCAGAAAAAATACCAGCGAGCCCCAAAATCAGTTTGTAGTGTCAAATACAGTTCGTTAAAGAATGCAGGTTTCACACAAAATGACCTACATCAAATTGTGTAGACTCCTTGGCAACTAACCATATGAATTTGTGTAAACACATTGATAAATGAAACAAACATTAAATATCAGGCGACAACTCGCTATTAATTACAGATATATATTGCTGTTCAGTTGGAAGAACCACACNAAACATGTTGGCGAGCGGCATGCGTCTTGCAAGCTNCAGTTTGCCCACCACTGGTGCATATATATGAATTGGCAGGAATGAAAATTAGCACCAAGCCAGTGTATGCTGCAAGCAAGCAGCATTACACTGCAAAAGGTCGAGAAGCCAAAGTACCTTAAAGGGTAGTATTNAGAGATGGAAGACAGAATCAAGGCAAGGAGATTCATTNATGCATTGNAAACATAGTTCTGCATGAGCATTATCACTCTATGGTCACAAAATTATATTGTGAGTTTTTAGACACTGAAAAATGGTCAGTTTTCAAATCGGTTTTTGTTTTGATCATCACCTATGGTCATGAATTTCGGGTAATAACTGAAAGAGTGCTATATTAATTACAAGCAGCAGAGATGGAATTTTTGCAAAAATTTGTAACATGATACTTTTCGACAAAGTAAGAAACTGTAAATTCATAAAGCCCTGAATGTTGAGTGACTTTTCCTTCAAATAAATAAGATTTCAACCTTATTACCAGAATGCCCCATGACAAACTGGCAAAAAAAGTCCTGTTGGCTATATCATGTGAAAAGCAGCCTGAAGATTAACCAAGGACCAGGTGGCATTATCACATCTCCAACCTTGCTTGGTCCCATCTTGGTGTTAAGGGTCATTCCACTATAATTCAACAAATATTTTGCAATTTTGTGACCCGTACTCTCAGATTTTCACTATTTTCAGATATGATGTTTGCTGGCAAAATCTAAGAAAAATTTTTAAAAATTCAAATTTGGTCCATCAGTTTCCAAGATATGGATGTTTAAAGCTTTGATCAGCGCTACGTGGCATGGAGTGCTCCAAGAAACAAAATGGTGTTTCTTTTGATCCAGTGGTGCTAGAGATGTGATCAAAGGGTCAATCCCACCATTTTACGACATGCTGATTTCAAATGACATTTTAGTATAATATTATCAGAAAAAAAATTATAGCCACTTTCAAAAAATCTTAGTAGCTATATAAACATGTTCAAAAACCTGTGTTTGCAACGCTTTTCAAAAAAATTTTTTGTAATGAAGTATGAAGTCAATTATTCAAAAAACTTGAAACCTAAGATAGGTTTTTTGAACAAACTATTTTATCTTAGATTGAATAAAACTGCGTTTTTTACTATTGAATTTTTCACCCTCCACTAACTTGCATTTGTTAGTGATGAGATTTCTTAATCACACAGCTCAGTAACATGGTGATAATCTGTATGCAGTGGCCAATCCACGAGTTGAAAAGTTTATTTGCATATTTTTATAGGCAAAACAGGATCAACCTTATTGTGCTTAATTAAAGCACATTGAAAAGGCATAGTTTAGCCATTTGGAAAAACAACACCTTGCTTCATTAACTCTTTGGCATCGGCTGGTTTTGGGGATTTTCGGAAAAAACGCCTAAACGCACGTGGCTTTGCACAGGAATTTCTCTGGTGCGCTATGCTCTACAGACCAGGGTAAAAGTCTCAAAAGACGCGGCAAGTCTTCTTGTCTGCACTCGAAAAAAAATTTTTTGCTTGGGGGCTGCGGATTTTTTGTGAGTGACGTCATAAGTAGAGGACTTTTAGGCCACCTTGGCCCACTTTGCCTGGCCCTGGGCACTAACCATTAGGTGGTAGTATTTCGCTGAAGTTTTTACTGGAAACTAGGCTACAATCTGAGTCTTGTGATACTTTGGATGACCTGCTGGGGTTTCGGGTTCAAAGGTTATGATGTAAGTTAGTAAAAATTATTGACTAATTAGCTAATTACATAATTAATTTGTTTATTTTAGATCATAACTTTTGAACCGGAAACGCTAGAAAGTCGATCAAAGGCTCAAAAGACTTGGACTTGAGCCTAGTTTCCAATGAAAACTTCAGCCTAGCGGTTGGGCCTTAGGCCAGGCAACATGAGCCAAAATGACCCCAAAACTACTTCACTCATTACGTCAGTCACAAAAAATCTGCACCCCCCAACCAAAGATTTTTTTCAAGTGCAATCTACTAGACTGGCCGATCTGTTTGAGCCCTTGAACAGCTCTCTAGCGCAATCCGCGGAGGAACTAGGGCGTTGGCAAGGCAACCGAAACATGCTGTTTTTCAGGCCGAAATCGATGTACGAATATATCGTACGCCGGTTCTCAAAGTGTTAACATTTTGGCGTCCGGACACTTTTGGGGATTTCTGCGAAAAAAACACCGAAACGCACGTGGCTTTGCACGGGAATTACTCCGGTCAGGTAAGCGCTACCAACCCGGTCAAAGTCTCAAAAGACGTGGCAAGTCTTGTAGCTTACACTCGAAAAAAAAATTTTTGGTTGGGGTGTACTGATTTTTTGTGAGTGACGTCATAAGTAAAGGGCTTTTAGGCCACCTTGGCCCACTTTACCTGGCCCTGGGCGCCAACCATTAGACGGTAGTATTTCGCTGAAGTTTTTATTGGAAACTAGGCTACAATCCAAGTCTTTTGATACTTTGGATGACCTGCTGGTGTTTCAGGTTCAAAAGTTATGATCCAAAGTAATAAAAATATTTGACTAATTAATAAATTTGTTTATTTTAGATCATAACTTTTGAACCAGAAACACAAGAAAGTCGATCAAAGGCTCAAAAGACTCGGACTCCTCCAATAAAAACTTCAGCGAAACACTTTGGCCTAGCGGTTGGGCCCTAGGCCAAGATACATGAGACAAAATGGCCAAAAACTACTTCACTTATGACGTCAGTCACAAAAAATCCACAACTCCCAACCAAGAAATTTTTTTTCAAATGCAGACTAAAAGACTGGCCAATCCGTTTGAGCCCTTGAACAGCTCTCTAGCGCAATTGGCGGAGGAGCTATGGCATTGGTAAGGCAACCGAAAACTGCTGGTTTTAGGCTGAAATCTAGGTACAAATATATCATATGCTGGCTCTCAAAGTGTTAACAAGGAAACTTTCTAATGCTGGTTGAGCAAATCTTTGATGCATTTTAAGACAATGGCCTTTGTTTAGCACAATAAAAGGTATTTTGAGCTCATTCTTCTATTGAACTAGAATAGGGTAGCTCAAATCAGACTTAAAGTCCTGCAGTGGTTTATTTAACTGTTTAGAAAAGGTTAGCAAATTTAACAACAATGAAGTATAGGTCAGCTATATTTTTTGTATTTCAAGTTTTTCTGTCAGTTGTTGCACTATAGGCTTCAAATATTCTCTTAATTATTATATGAAAATGAAAGATTACTTCATTGGAAAAAAATGGAAACAAGTATCATTTAAATTGGTATAGCTGGAAGCTTGGTTGGAAAGCTTTTTAACTGGGTTTACTGCAGGAGATGGACCTGGTGAAATGGAGGGCTCAAGTTAATGTTAAGGATAATGATTTATCATTGATCAATACTTGCTTTCATTACTACTGTTACTTGCTTAAAGGGTACTCAGAAGTTTTGGTCGAAGCTGTAGCAATATTTATGGCATTCAGATGATGAATTGTCATAATCCATTTGTAGATCTATGTCAGAATCGGAGGGTAGTGAGATGTGCGCTGTGAAGATGCAAAAGAAATAGAAAACAAAAAATCTTTAAATTCGAAATTGCTTGCCAATCTCCTTTGAAACATTACTGTAAACCACACAGTGTGACAAAAGATTAGAGAAAAAGTTTGATACTCTTGCAAAAGATTTTTGTGATAACTTTTCGGTGTGTGCCAGAACAGAACAGATACCATGGAAGTATCAATCAGTTCCAGTTGCACTACAACAGACCAACACAGTGTTTGTGACCATGATCTGAATGAGTAATGGCTGCATTAAAAGTATGATTTAATGTGGCAAAAACTCTTGTGATTCAACAAGGCAAAAAGTTCTGCTGGCTCTTGAGGCAGCAGAATTATCAGAGATTGCCAAAAAACATGATATTCCAAACCTTCATAGGGTTGCTATTCCCACAGCCCTCTTGAGAAGAAATCAGGTATGAAAATGAATGAATCTACCTGAGTTGATTAACACAAAACAACAACAGGTAAAAGCACTAACAGTATGTCAACAACCATATAGATCTGCTTTTGTGAAGGTTGTTTCCAGTCAATCGCTGATGAATATACTCAACTTAAAGACAGTAAAACATCACAATATTCATGTTAAATGTTAGGAAAAAAGAAAATATCAGTGGCTACACTTTTGGTATCTAACTACAAAAAGAAAAACATAAACATAAGTAGAGCATATTCTGTACATTAGGAAAAAACTGAAACCAAAGCCACAAAAGATGCTTACCTAATATAGTGGGGGCACCAATTCGCAGCCAAGCCTAAATCTTGCACCTATAGAAGCCACCTAAAGTATTTCCATAATTGTTCAGAATTTTGTTTTCAAACTTGCACGGTCTTTTCACAGTATGTATATGACCCTCCACAAAAAATTTCATTGCTTTCCAACTTGTTTTTTTGAAGATATGCTTGGATATGTGCTGACACCTTCAAAAATGGCAGTTTTTTTATACAAACCTTCACCAACACGCTCTCACTGAATCTCCTCCTGATCCTCTTATTTTTAATTGTATGGCGTCGAAATTTCACTAATGAATACTCCTCTTCGTCTGCCAGCCAACCAAATTTCAGCATTAATCTTGCTTGAAAACCTGTTTGTTTCTTCTATTTTCTTCAGGCACTTCCCAAACCGTGCCTGCACCACTTCGCAGCATGCTGTTTGCGCAGCAAAATGACATTATTTTCCCATGCGCGTCGCATCATTTGCCTGCGTAGCAGTATGCATTGTCTTGGTCAGCACATTATTTCCTGGGCTTGTTCAGCAAATGCCGGATAAATTTGAATGTTTGTGCATCGAAATTAAAAACGTCAGGTCAAATTAAACAAAAATGAAAGAAATGCTATGAAAAATTGTTTTTTTGGGGCTCTGAACCTGATGGAAAACAATTGTGGGCTAATTAGCTACAAAGTATGGACTTTCGATTACAAGCCTGCTTCTGTTCCATTGATGCGGATACAGCTCTTTATGTCCCCAAGAACTTAATTAGTTGGATTAGTTAAGTTTTAACTGGCAATGCTAAATGTTCCTGGTGAACATGAAATGTTTTTACGTAATTGCGAAAGACAAGCCAGTGTGGTTTTCCCCACAAAAATTAACAGTAGGGTCTATATTACGCCACTTGTCCAGCTGAATGGCCTAGGCGTTAAGTTTGCTGAGAAGGTCAAATACCTTGGTTTATTATTTTATACCTTGTCAAAAGATAACAATGACAGATCGTTTGTTTAGCAGTACAAAAACTGAACTATATGCTTTGGCTTGCATTAGAGCAGACGGTGCTGCGTTGCCGCCCTTCATGTTATTCCGTGGAAAATCTGTTAACGACACGTATAGTATTGATAACATGCCGTCAACAGCGGGTGGATGACACAAGACGTGTTCTGCTATTGGATTGAAAAAGGATTTATTCCTAAATTAGCACCTGCAGCTGACAAAAAATGCTTACTCGACCTATTTCCTTTGTCGCTATGATGTCATCCGCATGCGGAAAAGTGCGGTCGCTGACTAGTGAGCTGTGAGCATATTACGGTGTGCACATGCAATTTCTTTAGCATTGAATATCTCGCAGATACTTCAAGGTAAACTACAATAAAAATACAGCTGTATAGAGCATCAAAATACGAAAGACACCATATAAATTTTTTGATTGGAATTCGTGTGGAAAATGAGATATCAGCGTTTATGTGAAGATTGGCTGCTGACTGGTGAACCCCGTGTAGTCTAGTGCAAACAAAATATGATACAGAATAAACCACAAAATTACCTGGTCAGATGTAAAAGATCTCTCACATGTAGGTACCTAAATATGTCTACAATGACACTATCAGGAAGATCTGAGGTACTGACACAGTTTTGCATTATCATGAAACCACTATGACATTTACACGTGTTACCAGTTATGTAAAGTGCATTGACACAAAAGAAAATTATTATAACTGTAAAAAAGGAACAATTCATAAGAACTCTGGTTCATACAGCTAGGCCTAGTTCATTTGATAGCTTGTTCTTACCTTAATATATATGTAGCTGTTGCTCCTTATTCTAAATCAGCATAAGTTGAGACATACTATAGTGAATGTAGACAAGTGAATAAAACTCTCACATAACTATCTATCTATAGCATCATTAAAGTACAGCAAAAGCCAAAACATAATAGATCTAACCATTATATTTGGCAGCATTTAAACGACCATATACAATACAGTTTTCGCTTTGGAAGGACTAAAAAAAACATTTCAAGTATAATTGCTCACCTCCGCAAAATACCTGACCAATGAATTCTTGCAGGTCAGTTGTTCTTCTTAGAGTAAAGGATTAAAGTGGTGATAAATTATTTGTAACTCTAAGCCCTAAACCCTAACATAAACTCCAATCCTAAATCTCAGCCCTAATAAACACCAGTGTTCCCTCTAAGATTTTTGTAAGTCGGCTGGTGTTCAAAAAGTGCCATCAACAAGATCAAAAGAAACTTAGGCACCCTTTCTACATTTTTTTAAAACGCATCCCTTTTTAACGAAAAACTTTTCATCAACCATTTTTGATGAATGACCATGAAAAATAAAAACTGGTCTTCACTTTTTTCCAACATGTACACATGATGCAACATTTTCTGATAAAAAACAAAAAAAACAGTCATCACAAAGGCAATAAATCAAATCAGCTGCATGCAAACCTCTTAGCCAAATGTGAACCTTTTCTCGCAAACAGTGGTTGCCCTCATACAGTTCTGAATGACTGTTCTTGTCTTTGTTGTGCATTGCTTACTGTGCACTAAACCAGTTGTTTTCAACTTTTTGTACTGCGACCCATTACAGCAACCCACTCTAACCTAACAACTCCCATCTAAAACTTGAATAAAGCAAATGTAATACAGCTGTGTACATAAATATCTACCGGTGGCCCCTCTGAAAATAAATAGTTCACGACCTCCAGCTTGAAAATCACTGCACTAAACCAACAGTTACAGTACAATTCAACCAGGCTGATGATCTGATGATACGTAACAATACTGCACANTTTCTTTAAACTGGTGAACATGATCTTGTTTACATTCTCTCCAACAACCGTCACGTACATCAAGCCACAATGCACTTGCAAAATCACCCACATTGGATGTGTTATTATGTCCAGTCCACTGCTTGAAAGTTTTATTTGCAAAAGCAACTGCACCACCACAGACAGAAAACAATACCCAGATAGAGAAAAGCACTTTGCACAACCGTTACGCCTATTTTCTCACTCAAAAATTCTAGTTATATTCATCTTAACTGCACACAATGGTTCTAACCGATATGTCAAAGTCGATTGACAGAAATCTCCTCTCCCAGCCTTTCGACTGTTTGCATAGTCTTGATCAACAAATAGTTTTTTAGCCTAATTTTGCAAACAAGCACTAACTTCGTTAGGAATTTACTGCCTGTGCAAGTTAACTGTTATTCGAATTAAGTGTGTCGTACCTCGCCAGGCTTAGATATTAAATATAATTATTAATGAATATTATGATTACTTCTTCCGCCTCTTGCAGGCTTGTTTACTTTCATATTTGATACATCACAAATGATCGTGAAATTTTACCGTCAAACTTTATGGCCTCAGTTATTTACCAGCCACGTGATAAGATATGAGCTGAACCTGGAACTTGATAACAGTCGTGATAAGCCGGAAACCAATACCATTACCAAAAACAAGTATGTCAAAGGTGCATTACACTAAAAACACAAGTAGAAGTTGGGAAAAAGGCCTCTAATGATGAACGACTTAGCTTAATTTTGCCACGTAATTTACCTGAGGTCAAATTTCACAAAATCCGTTCATTCTTTCGAAGTTGAGATATTGCAAAACATGTCTGAGGTGCCAGTTAGAGATGGCACGGGCCAGCACTTTTGCAGCCCAGCCCGCCCGGAGCTAACATAAAATTGCCCGGACCGGCCCGTTCTGCCAAACTACAACATATTTTCTGGCCTGGACCGGCCCGTGGCCCATAATATAAAGTAGGCAATATCTTTTTTGCCTC
>JGI24158J21664_10012848_pt1 | contig 11078 bp, 10 predicted proteins | sample Ectturendosymbi3_FD_21664 | JGI IMG/M metagenome (IMG submission 21664)
AATGCGGCCCGCGGGTTACCTTATAAGTCCTCATTTGGCCCACGGAGCAATTTGAGTTTGAGACCCCTGGTATACGTTAAGCAGTTGGTTGTGCGTGTGTGTGTGAAGCGCAAGCATGCCTCCGTATTTATGATGTAACGACGTAACCTTCAAGACAACTTTGTGTTGATATCCATTGTGTCTGTTGCAAAGGATGAATAAAAGACAAATCGAATTTTTGAAGCAAAGCAAAAGCAAATAGAAAGGTTTCTGAACAATGTCAGTATTCTTCAATATCGCAACTTTCCCGTCTCGCTTTTCTGAAAAAAATACCAACAGTCCCGCTGTACTGTGAAGTATCCACAGTGTAGGTGACGTCTCTTTAACTGATATAATTTTTTGTGAGTTAGTTGGTGAAGTGGTTTGAATAAACGCATGATTTTTGGCTGACTACCTCGTGTATCTCACTTGTCCCTTATATTGTCTCAAATACAGAGACGAAAACCCAAAAACTATTGCTGAAAATTCATAACAACCCATGTGGCGTTCATGGTCGCAGCAAACAGTGGTTTAAAGAAAACTGTGCTGTAACAACTGTCATAATTGCTGTATTCTCCCTTGCAGTTCCATAGGTACACGTTCAAATGTATGTGTGCAAATAAAGAGTGGCTTGTCAAATGAATGTCTGTCTTTCACTGCTCCGAGTTGTCGGAATTCAATCAGCAAAGCGTTAATTTATAGTGTCAAGCCGAAGGTTGAACTATTGCATGTACTGCCCCTTCAGTTGAAGCAACACCTTCGGACGTATATGTCGCTGCATGTACATAGACTTTTAAATGCTCTTCTTATTGTTGCTTCAGACCAAACCTGTTCCAGTGACGAACCTGCGCGTTGTTAACCCTGAAGCAACTTTCTTGGATATGGCTTGGGACGATGATATACACAGCGCCAGCAGACGTATGTGACTTTGCGAGAACACTGCTGTTTTAAATAAGACGTGGTTTAAGTGAAAAGGTTGAATACATAAACAACTCGGTACGAGCGCAATACACTGTCAATATTGCTGGTATATGAATTTTTGATACCTCATTCGTTTTGAAGTATTTCACTGTTTTTTGTTTGTTTTGTCGTATGATGATAGACCCGTTAAACTTTTAATTTTATCTACTTTGGCGAAAATATGAACACCCTTCATTTTCTATCTATTTTTGCTCTTAAAAATTCGAAACTATTTGAAGAACGGTTTACGGATCGTTACCAGACACTCATTTCTTGTTGTTCTCTCTTGTCTTAAATGCTTGCAAGGAGGTTTTCTCATAAACCCTGATCCAGCTGCAGCGCGTCTTGTTCGCAGCAGGATAGTGAACAGTGTCTCCTGGAATTGTGCATTTACTGCAGGTTACCTGGTCACGTGGGAACCGGAAAACGCGCCGGGCGGGTCGGAGTTCGGCGAGAAAACGGTGCAGGACACGCGGACAAGGATCACTGGCCTGCAACCCTCCACACCGTACGCGGTTACTGTCCAAGCGATACAAGAAGGCCAGTACAGTTGGCCGACCAGGGCAATCGGCGTGACCGAAGACGGTAAACAAACCTTGTCCGGCAGCAGTTGCTCCGCAACAACTTGTGTCTTTCATTTCCCTTTTTCAGAGTTTTTTTTTCAAGCAAATGTTCCCCTCCCAATTGTCCAGTGCTTATCGGGGATAATCTAATTGCCTTTTTCATTTGCAATAGTCAACCTTGTACGAAACGAGTTTGGTAATTGACGTCACTCCATTGCTTTTTTCGGACACGCTTTCAAACGTGTACCTCTGATCTGTACGTGCTTTCCGGACGTACGCGATTTGTAAGCACATAATTGTATTTTTATGTTATTTTTGACGTAATTCCTCTGTAATTTCAACATTTTAGTCTTTTGGTAAATGTTGAAATCACCCATTTTTATTCAGTTAGTAAAAGATGTTTTCACGTTATACATGAAGTGTATTTTCAGGAATATCTAAATATCTCTCTGCCAAAAACTTTTACGTTTTCAGCAAGAAAGACGTTTTGCGGATTACGAAGTGTCAGCATTTGAGAAATTGTTTCACTTCCAAAATAATTTGGTATTTCTCTGTTTCCTTTTCTTAAACTTACTCATCATAAGCTTGTGGCGGAAAGCTTCTAGTGCATATATTTGTCCCCTATAAATCTTCCTCCAGCCACAGCAAACATGCTGTTGCATTGGCGTTATCTCTTCTCGTGCAGCTCCAGCTGTCGTGCGCCACCCCGTGACCGACCTCGAAGTGAGCCCTGAATCTGATTCCGGGCCCAACGATCATCTCGTCACGTGGGCTTCGGATGACGTTGGCGGATATGAGGTAAGCGAACAGTCAGTTGCGGATGCAAGTATTTGTTCGCGCAAAAGAACCCTGAAAATCTTTCCACGGAGATTTCTGCCAATTGATGCAAACATACTTGCGCTGCATAAATGCTTTTCGTGCCAAGCTGCTGCAAAACAATTAAGAACTGAACGAGTGAAGTTCAGAACGTGAATTTCATCGAGATTTGCTGCAACGTGTTCAACCAGTGGCTTTTGAACTGGAACGCAGCGTTAAACACGAAAGACCTTGGTCCGTTTTCACATCAGTAGTTCGGAAAGTGGACAGATATTTGCATCTTCGCTGCAGTGCATTTAAAAAATGCGTAAACTCACGTTGCGTGGCAACGCACTTGTTACCAGGTTGGGTGTAAAAAATAAACAAAAATTGAGGAAAACGTTCCAAGAATCAGTCCCGTTCGGTTTGACGAGCTCCACGCTCGCTGCCATCAAACGTATAGCTGCCTGCTACGGAGATCGCATGAAGCTCTTTGTACTTCTCAGATCCGTTACAAGCCTTCGGACGAGGATGAGTTTACCGGAGTGAAGACAAACAAAAACACTAAAGCGCACCGTCTTGCTGCACTCCGTCCTGATACAGATTATGTCGTCAAAGTCGCTCCTATCGGCGTCCCGTTTGATGAAAACGCTAGGACGGTTGAATTCCGCACCGGTGCGTTCACCAGCAACAATGTTCTCGTTCTCCGCGTCGGTAGTTTTTTTCTTTGTGGATTTAAAGAAACGTATTTGTTGCCAAAAGTACGCGAAGATTTTTTCTGCGCTTCCAGCGAAGTCGTTGCAAATTCCGGTCGTCGCGCATCGAAGTAAAGTTGATGTTTTTCAAAAGTCGCCGGTTTTGCGCTCGCCGCATTGTGACACATGTCGCATCGATCGAATTGTTGACGTCATCTGAAACGCGTAACAATACGTTGCATCCGTTGGGAATAAAGAAATGCTGCATCGGTTGATTGCTGATTGCGCGATCCACACTTCGAACCACAATGCGTCAAGTTTTGGCGCGGTCGTTTATGTCGTCGGGCGATTCTTGTGACATTAGGTCTTTGTTTGTTGCGCCTTTGAAAGAATCTGAATTGTTTCAGCGCCAGAGACACCAACGGCTGACAGGCCCAACTCAAACCAGCCTGCACCCCTCGACTCGACCAAAACCCCCCGCGGTTACACTGTCCGCTGGCCAGCTCCCAGCAGTGCCGTGAGCTACTACAAAATCGTTTACACTTCGCCAACGGACAGGAAGCGCGAGGTAGGATCAAATGTTTTAAGCTTTCTGTGTTCGACTTTCCTCATCGTTCTTCTCGTTCATCAGAAGACGGTTGCTTTATTGGATTTTTTGTAACCAACACCCCTCCACCGCCCGAGCAGCATGCCGCCTTCACCTTCCTACTTTTTGACAGGTATCTGTGATGCACGCTTTGACTGAAACCACACTGGGTGACCTTCTCCCTGGAAACGAGTACACTGTCAAAGTTTATGCGATCACTCTCGGAGAGAACAGGCGCAAAGTGCTGATCGGACAAACAAACATTCAAACTGACGAAACCTCGGTTTCTAGAGTTCCAGAAGGTAGTTTATAATTGCTTGAAGAAACTTTTTCCTGCACTTGAAGCTGCTATTTTTGGAATTGATTTACCATGACATGAGCACAGCAACAAAATGGCTTCGTTTTCGTTGTCATCGGAAATCTTTATCACGACACTAATTTTGAACTGCGCAGTAAACTGGAATAACGCGAAAGCTTCTTAAACCTTCAAAGATCATCTTAAATCGTACTGATGCGGATTTGCAATACACTGCCACTTTTGACAAACAACAAAATTTTTTTCGTAATGTAGTCCAGTGGTTATTATTTCAATGAAATGTGTTTTTTCCACTAAAATATGCCAATGGATAACAAACGACATGAGAAGCAAGCAACATTTCACGCCATTTCATACCAATTTATTGCATATTTTCAAAGTGAAACTTGTGTTGCTTTGGATTTCGCAGTTGTTGCTTCAGCGGTCATTTTTAGTGAAACGATTGTTTATTAAAATATCAAAAAAGCACTTTGACGTTTTTCAGCAATCATTTTTAAAAGTAGATTTTGTTACTTCTCACGTGACCATGCGAAAACAGTGTTGAACACACACTGCGGCTTCCTTTTCCCTTTTTCGCATGAAAAGCATAGCTTCACAACCACAGGTGAAAGAACAGCCGTCATCGAATGGAGCCAACCGACAGAACCTTACGATTCGTTCCGCATCACTGCCAGACCGCAAGACAACTCTATGGTGAGGATATTTGACATATGTGGATGACGTGGCCTTACTTTCCAAACTTTGCAAAAGTTTCCTGTCAACGACATCTTCACTTCGGCCCCTCTAACAGGAGTGGCCCGGGGCAGGGTTTGTCAAACTTGTAGGGTCACGAACCCTAATTGTGAATCTTTTTTTTCTCGGACCCCAATTTTATGCAGCGTCAGTTTTTCCGCCGCCCAACCAGCGTGGGAGGAAAAAAATGACACTGAACAATATGTTATTGTACAAATGGGGTGAATTGGGTTGCTTTTACAGAGTCAATACGAATCATTCCGGTTATTACTTGTAACAATCTACATACTGCAAAATGTGCATGTTCAGCTTTTTTATATTTGTCACATCTTCACGGCCCCCCTGTGTAATCGCCACAGACCCCAGTGGTCCATGGCCCCCCTGTTTGGGAAACCCAGGTGTAAGGATTTCTACAATTTAGCTCCAAGTACAAGCGTGACTGATGTATCATGTGTTTACTTGAATTCTTCCTTGTTATGATGTTTCACCTTCACTTTTTGGATAAAGATCGGTAGTTAAAGAAACAAGGCGAGAACTTACGAAAAAAGAGCCGAATACGCATTGTTACTTCTTTCATAGATTTCCAGTGTGTGAACGATTTGCTCCCAAGGAATGATATCAACCTTAGTTAGTTCATTAAAATTTGCTAAGCAGCGCCAAACGGTACCTTGTGAGGGTTTGTAACTCAGGATAGGTGGGAGCTTGGAGATGTTTCGCTGGAAATGCCTTGTTGGAGAAATATTCAATGAAGGAAGTTTCAAAAGAACAATATTTGGCCAAATAAGGTTTTCGAATAAAATATCTTTCAAGCTCTCTTCACTTGACGTCACAGTAGCAAAAACAAAAAATCTTGAGCCGTGCTGATATTTTGCTTTGATGTTTGGAAACAGGCGAAAACCAAGCAATACGAGGTCAACGCAGGACAAACTAGCCTAGCACTGACTGATCTCTACCCCGGCACCCAGTATGCCATCATCGTGGAAGGCAGAAGAGGAGATTATTATGAAGTAGTGCACGAGCAAGTAGTGACCACAGGTATTTGTAGCTGCTGTTCAACGCACCTTTTGTTTGAATGACGAATTTTGATTGAGAAGCAAACGCTGAAATTTTTCTACCATTCTTTCTTTGATGCGTGACTTTTTTAAATGCAAGTGTCATTTTCCTTGTTACCGAATACGTTATTTACAAAAGGGCTGAAACTCGAACTGCCTGCTGTTTTTCATAAACACCAATTTAACATACTTGCACCTTACTTAAAGTTACTCTGATGCTGAATACATATTCGCTAAGTATCAACTCCCAAACCATTTTACTTTTAGCTTGTATCTGATGAAAAGAGCTATTGGTTTCCATCTTTAGTGTTTAAATTTTATGTCAGTTTTGTAGTCTTTCCTGCCTAAGCTTCTTTTTCTTTCCTACCCCTTACAGACTTTATCAGGGCATCTCAGGGTTGCATGGTGAGATGTTTTGCTTTCTGTCGCAGACGTCGACCTCCCGAGAGGATTGCAGGCAAAACGTATCGACTCCAGCTCTGTGCAATTGCGCTGGGAACCTCCCCGAGCACCAATCACAGGCTACAGCGTCACATATCAACTAAGTGAGTTTATATATACTAAGTTTATATTCTGTTCGGCCCACTCGTACCTCACCGACTCACTTTCATGACTACTTCGCTCAATCAAAAGTAGAAAAAACTTTTATTGACAACAGCGACAACTGCTGGAATAATTTGGTTTGATGAAAGTTTCCTTCGTTGTGAAAAACTTGACACACAGTTTAAATTGAATCAAAAGAAATTCTGCTGATGATGCATTTCTACAAATCATGTTAAAGTGGAGAGTTTGCAAATTGTTTTTCTGTTGCGATTTGCTTTTTTGCAAATTGCTTTTCGTCTGCTTCTGACAAAGCTAATGCGTTGAATGTTTTGTTTCCTGTATTTCTACTGTTTTAGCAGAGAATCATTTCTACTGGAAGTTCATTTCTTTGCAGATGGTGATGAGAGCGAAGAGGAAATGCTGCATCCTGTGACACTTCGCCGACGGGCTAAGAAAACGAGAATAACTGGCTTAAGGCCGGGCACCCGCTACTTGATCAGACTTATCGCAAGGTCCAGACACAGGGACAGCAAACCACAGACTCTCTGGGTGGAAACGCATGTTCCGAAGCCAGAGAAGTACGAAATGTGTCTGTGCAAGTTGCGAATAGAAGCAGTAGATGGGAAATAAGCTGGTCAAACCAACAGCAGGGAACACTTAATGCCTAGAAAATGTTTGTATTTCTATTTCAAAGAATTTGGTTGTAATACTGACTGGCTCAACGGTATGGAAGGGGGCAGTAAAAGAGCTGAGGGGAATGGAAATTTGCAAAAAACAAAAAAATCGTTACCAATATGCTTGTTGCAGTTCAGCAACAATGTTGACCTCAAAAAGATAACAGTAATTTACAAAACCATTCTGAATTTTCTGGGTGCGCAAATAGCTGCAATAAATTTGTTTCAGTTCGATCTTGATAAATCAAGAAGTTTAACTACGATACCGACAGTATCATACTGTTATGAAAAAGCACCTCCTCCCCCGTTTCCCCCTTTGAAAAAGCAGGGAGGCAGTGCCCCCATTTTCCGGTGTCCCTGACCCTGGCAATGTGGAAACAAAACCCTTACGTCACAAATTGTTCCACCCTGAATTATGACAAACCAGACTCCTCAAGTATGTTTTTGCTAATGACGTCATAAGGGCATCAGTTCCAAGCGTTTGTAACCAACGTGTGTCTAATTTAGACGATTTTGATGAAAGTTTTTCTTCGTTGCTTTGAAAACTCATGACTTTTTTCTTCTCCGACCTTGTAAGTAGCAATAACTACGTCTACCAGAATCTCACTCAAATACACAGCGTCTTTTCAAACCATTTATTGCTTCCTGCCATGAATCTTGCTACTAGAGCTCGGTGACTCGGTCTAAAACTGAAAAAATTCAAGGATAGAGGTATTTCGCTTGACTATCGGTCAAAAGTTTGTTGCTTGGACTGGGGGTTGAGCTATTGTCATTAGGTATATGTCAATGGCTGAGTTTGACTGGGTAAGGGTTTGGTATTTTGATTCTGGTGTAACGTACTCACTCTTCTTGAAGATACACACCGCTTTTGAAGCCATTGCGTAAAATTGAGTCAGTGGAATCAAGGTGAACCTGAGTTAAAAAACAGTCGGAGTAAATGTGTGTGCTTCAATTCCAAATGCATTGTACATCTAGCAAAATTGCAAAGCAGTTATGGCAACAAGCAAAATTGAGTTTGTATAAAGATAGATAAGAAAGCAGTTGGATTTCACCCTGTCTAACGACGAACACGAAGCAGTCTTTCTTTGCATTCCATAATTGTTATCAACAACTCGAAAACGTGAAAGCGATTGATGAGATATTGATATTTTTGTTTTCCAGTTTCCAAATCGTGGGCAGGCACCCGGATTCGATCGACCTTTCTTGGGTGAAGCCCACGGCTGAAATCACTCGCTACACTCTGCGTGTAACGGGACCAGGCGGGAGACCAGTGACAAACGAAGTCCTCAGCGCCGACACAACTTCGTATTCAGTGAGGAACCTGTCCCCAGGTATAGATCAGTGGTTGTTCTTGATTCGTTTCTTGTTTCGTATTTTGCAATTGATTCACAACAAACTCAACATTGCTTTAACTGAATTAAAATTGAGAAGTTGTTTGACCTGTGCACATTTTAAGTGAACATGAACATTTTCGCTGATATTTTGATATTTCAAAAAAACATATTTGGAAATAAGCATTTGCGTGTGTTTGTTGATGGGCCAGGCCTTTGGACAAAAGTATAGTATTCCCAAAACATTTTATTTGTCCTTACATTTTTCTTTTCCTTGTAACGATGTATTTTCAAATATCGATACTTTTATTTCTGAATCCTCACAGTTCTTATAGTTTCAGTTCGTTTTTTTTCCTTGGTGGTGGCAGATGACGGAACGACACTCAGTAACTGATTTCGTGAAAAGTGAATTGATGTGCTGAAGCAAGAAGCACTGCTCTGTCGAATCGGTAGCAAAGATTTTAATTGATTCCAAGTTATACTTTAATTTTTTTTAACCAGGAACCCGTTACCACTTTTCTTTGACCGCTTGGATCAACACCGTCCCATCTGCTCCTGCTTTCGAGAAGCGATACACGAAAACAGCGGTAAGGGTGAGAGGGGTGGATGAGGGGGGTTATGCGCGACCCTGTGTGAAGATACGAGCGGCTGGAACATAATGTTGTTGCGTTTTGAAACATGCGATGTAAGACGTTGGGGCCACGTATCAAGCAAGGTTGTGTTTGAACTTCTTTATGATCTCTCCGATGTTTACAGTTATCGCTCAGGGACTTTTGTGGAAACAACAACCAAAACAAGCCATGCTTCTTGATCAGCTGTTGTGCCTGGCCAATAACGAAATATCGATTTTCGCGTAGACGGCGAGATTACAAACAGGTTGTTGATTTTTTGTGAGACCGACAAACCCGGAACAGAACTTGTGCAGATTTACGAGAAGACTGTTGGAAATGAGCGGACAACAACGTAAAAAACTGCTGTTGCCTTGTTTCCATAAAAAAAGCTGATCTGCAATTGCTCGTAACACGTTTGCTATTTGAAACGTCAGCAACTTAATGGGGTCGCGCTCATAAGCTGGATATTTTTACCAATTGTTATTTCACGATTATGGTCTAAGTGATTCGAAAAAGGGCTACCAAATAACCAGCTTGAGGCTACGGTTTGTAAAACTCCAGTTTCTGGTTTAGACTCACCTTCGAAGAAGCAAAGTGTTGCTCAAAGTCTACGCACATGAAAGGCCGCAACAAAACTAACGCTAAAAACAATTTCCATTGTTATATAGTTGTTGAGACAATGGCAAATTATTGGCTATGCATATAGAACGAACCGCTCCACCGCAATATATAATTACTCTTCTTGTTTTATGTTTACATAAAAACGTTTCGACTACTTCATGGTTTAGGAAAGTGATGCCGAAATTCAGGGTAAAGTATTGAAGTTTTTTCCAACATTGTTTCAAAACTTCATAAAAGCGATTTGGTAGAAACCTGACCACATAGGTCTCTGCCCAGCAAATACCTTGCGCTAACCGAGCGAGCCAAAACTGCAGCGCGTGGTTCAGATTGTGTTTCGTGGCGACAATCTGATCGAAGATGTAAATTCCTTCAGGTAACCTCTACGTCGACGCCACAGGGCGATCGAAATAATGGACTCCGGGTCTCGTGGCAAGATCGCCCCCCAACGGCGGACAGGTGGAAGATTGTTGTTGAGCCGCAAGATGGCACTCAAGGTTATGAAAGGATTCTGGATAGATCAACAACAAGGTACCAATAAGTTCATGTCTTACAGCGACCGTTTTTGGATATTCAGCTCTCTGTGACATTTCCACCAGTTCATGTTCCATGTAGCTTTTTTGCGAAACAACTGAATATCCCGATCGTCTCAACATTCTTTTCTGCCTTTTTGAAAAATGGGCGTGCTTCCAATTATTATTTTGCTGAATGGTATTTTTGGAAAAAGAAATCTTATCTGGGCTTACACGATCCTATCTGAACCTTTACTTTATCTTACAGCGTTTCTTGTACTTTCTTAAATTCACGAATGTTTTGTCATAAAGAAAATTAACCTATATTTTGTGGAAGAAACTAGTGATGACCTGTGAAGGGTAAAAAAACGAACCGATGTTCTTTTCGGAAGACTTTAATGCGCACGTTGGGAATGATGCCGGGGTACGGAAGGGTGTGATTGGCCGACATGGCGATGCTGACATCAATGCTAACAGGACAGCGTTAGCAGAAAGAGAGAGATCTTCCAAATATTCAGACCGGATATTCACTTCCCAGCAAATTTTCGAGAACTCTTGCGAGTTTGCCAAAGACGTCTACACATGTTTTGTCGACCTCGAGAAAGCATATGACCGGGTTCCTAGTGGAAAGCTTAGGGTGGGTGTTGCGGGACTACGGTGTTGATGGCCGCCTGTTACTGCCCCTCAAGTCACTGTATTCCTGCTCAGAAGTTTATGTCCGTGTCGACGGAGTTAAATCACAACCGTTCACCGCTGGTTGTTGGACTTCGACAAGTGCATGTGATGTCACCACTCCTCTTCATAGTTTATATGAATTGGATACAGTTACAGCCGAGTCGACGAGGGCGCCACAGATGGGATCTGCAGGATCAACCGTTTGCTTTTTGTGGGCGATTTAGTGCAGCTAGCATCTCCTGATCGGGACCTCCAACATGCACTTGATCGGTGTGCGTGAGCGTGAGACCCTAGACCAGGGGTTCCCAACCTTTTTTGCTGCTCGTACCCCTTTGTCAGGTCAGAGCATTCTTAGTACCCCCAAAAAAATTTTGAGATATATATTGTTCTATAAGAG
>JGI24158J21664_10012850_pt1 | contig 11077 bp, 11 predicted proteins | sample Ectturendosymbi3_FD_21664 | JGI IMG/M metagenome (IMG submission 21664)
AAAATAAGAGAAGACTACCTGAGCTAGACATAGTACATTATTTTACAACAATCACTACACAAAACACGTTGATCAAGTGAAGTCTTACTTCTGGACGTATACAACTAGATGTGTAGGCAGGGCCGCATAAATGAACGCGAGGCCCATCAGGGCAAAGTCGTGACCGTGAGAACCTAGACAAGACAGCATTTTAGCGTTGCGTTAATGTTTATCCTGGTAACAGTTTTAAAAGATGTATACAGTCAAATAGGTCGTCAGATTAGATACATTTTACTCTGCCACAACGGTTTGGCATATAGTTATAAAACAAGAATCAACTTGATTTTTCCCCAAGGTATCCTGTAACATAAGAGCAAAGGCAATTATAAAAACAAACATGTAATAAGCAATCTTGGTCCTGATCAGAGTTTTCATAGACGGGGTTTCAGAAATGTTACGTAGTAGTTATTAAATTGTAATAAAATATTTTAGAATAAATTCATAGCGAATGTATGAACACTTGTCTTTCAACAGGTATCGACGAGATATTAGTGGTATGTTGAGGCAGGTGGAATTTCAAACTAGTCTTAGCCAAAATGAAATTGAAGAACAGTTTAAGTATTTCAATCCAATTCTTAACCAAGGTTTTTTGCATTGACTGATTGTATTTGTGAAGAAATGATCACAAAGGAACCAAAACAATTCTAAGTCAATACCACTCGAAAATCTAGTCGGGCGTAGCTAAAAATGCAACAACTAAAAGTATAATTATGCTTAGTAGATTCAAAAAGACTTGGGTGCGGTAAAGAATCGTCTAGAGAAACGGTAACAAAATAACGTTTTCCAGAGTTGCAAAAGTCTATGCTTCCCGAACTTACAGTGTATAACGTCTTGACAAGAAGGTTTGCCCTTCAAACAATGCCAAAATAAGAGTTATATACAGTTCATATGCAATGTGGAAGGCGTGCGGTACTTCGATGTATTTTCGTCTTACTGAAATATTAGTTAATTCAAGAGTTACTTGCAAAGGTTTTGGAGATGCTTTTTCATATTGGTGATTCTGTTCAGCTAAATTTTCTTTGTAATGGTGCAAATCACACGGTTCTACATCAAAGTGAGGGGTTTCATGTTCCAAAGATATCTGATTTTTCTCTAGTATTAACACACATTTCTTTCCTTGATTAGAAACAAAGTTTAGTAAAGGTTCCAATTCATTACTGCAATTTCTTGTTTTAAGTCAACTGTCAGACTTTGCCAATTGTAGATGTAGAATGAAATATGCACATGACAATTTGAACATTGCCAAGTAATTCTAAATGTTTGCTTAAGTGTTACTTAAAGTACAATATGAAAGCGTTAGTATATTCCTTATTAGTCTGTAAGCCTATTAATTACAAACGTTCTGCGACACAAGAATATTGTTAAAATTTTCAATTACTAGAGTGATGATCAAGGAAGCTTATGAAAGGGTTATTGTAAGAAATTTATTGTAGGCAAGAATTACATTTGATTCCTGTTTGCCTGGTTGTTTTTCAAATTAATAGCGACCGTCAGAATTCTAGTATTCAAAAAGTCCGAGGTAGAATACTCCCTTTTTGTATTCTAAATCTTGGTCGGAACTTTCCGTTAAGGGGAGGTGATGCAATATTGCATCATCCCGGGAATTCCACCCGTGTTAACTATATAAATGGAACATTTTAGGCAGTGTATAACATTCGGACTTGGTCATCAATTAGCGTCATTTTAAATGCTGAAATATGCAGTTCCCATCGCCGGAATTCATCAAAGAGGTTCTTGATGATGAAACCGTTCTGGCAATTCGAGGTCGTTATGTGGACCCTACTTTTGCCCTTTCACAGGCAAAAAATATCTCCAAATCCAGTCGAGCGCAGTTTCCACCAACTAATGCCAATTTTCGTCTAACGTGGTTCCTGGGAAGAAAATGCTACAACAGTCATGCCAATATCCGATTTGATTTTACTGTCCAGGAATCACTCTACACTGACAAGTAGAGTAACCATTTTTATTTTCAAATTTTGCTTGGAGATTTCCTCGTTCCCAATCCTTTTACCATTTTCATAACTATGCTTCAATGAAAACAGTTTAACACGTATAAATGTGTTCATAAGTTTAGGTTGTTGCAGAAATATTTATCAAAATTTTTCTCAAAACCAAATTAACGATTTTCTACAATCGATTTGCACATTAATCAATGTTTGCAGCCACTCATAAGTGTTTTCATCGATTGGTGTGTTTACAAGAAATTCCCAGAGCCACAAAACTTGCCACTGGAAATTATGTATAGTCACGTACTGAAGCAGCGGGCTGTACCAGAAGAAGGAATTCTGAAATTCGTTATACAGTTTCTGCTTGAATGCTGTAAACAACATAGGGTTGTTTTCTAAGACCTCCAATCATAAACCTTTAGCTTGTAAGTGAGTCTGCAACATCTATATAGAGCATTGCCAGTTAAAAAGTATGGATTTAATTGCATGTACTACACAATCGATCGAATCAAACAGGAAAGTTGTCATTTTCTGACTCAGTCAGTATTGCATCCAGTTCAGTTTCAGTCATATACATGCATGTCATAAGACTTTCAAACCAGTTCACAGAATTTGAACTTGAGGTGTCCACTTGACGGGTACAATCTATCTTCAGACTTTGCCAATAGCCCGTGTTCAGAGTGACGATACGGTTTCATACAAAATATCAGCAGCGTTTATGCCTTTGGCCATCAGGCATCCTATACAATTTTCAGTGGCTTTTAACGTCATTTTATCTACTGCTGACCCAACACTCTTAATCTTGGAACAACCTAAACAATTCAGTTATAAATTCATAAACTTCAAAATATAATATAAAAGAAACATCCAAAACACACTTTTTATCACTATGAATCCTCTGTCGGTGTCTAACTAGGGGTGGCAGTACTAGAAAATAATACAAACGCCATAAAACTAAGACATTATCAATTGCTTCTGGTGACCACTTTAAATATGTAACATTGACCGTAACAACCTATAACACTCTTCTCATAATTTCATTGCAAATAGCACCTTCCAAAGGATGTAAATTTGCCACTGATAGTCTTTTGGATTTACTGTTTCCAAAAATATGTGAAATTCACGAGGACTACCGAATAATAATGGTCTACTAAGATGATATTTTAAGTCAATTAAGCAAAGCAAGGCTTTCCCTAAAAATATCCATTTTTAGACAATTCCTTTCTTTATGTGGTCTTCAATAATGTTCACATAATCTTTGTTTGCCAACAAAATTTTCAGAATCAATAAGATCTAATGATTCAAAACAATGTTTACTTAGTCTTACATGAAACTTCTGCGAAAAACTTCAAACAATTCAGGATCATATTAAGGTATTCAGAATTTAAAACCGACAGTTGGTAATTGTTGGTTCAATATTACTTCTGGATTTTGAAACCAGTCAAAACGCAAAACTCGTATTGCTTCAGAACATATTTTATGTGCATCTGTGGACATTTTACCTGTTTAGTTACCACATATACCTATGACAATGCTGAAAAACAAAAATAGAAATTCGCAAACTTACCACTTGTTTCCTTGATGCTACTGGCCTTGCTAATGGACGCCTGTTCTAGTGACTTTTATATTCCTTTGTAAGTCACGCCTATTCTGTTTCTGCATTAAGCATGCTAGACTCTGTTCTGTCTAGGTTTCCTATCTTCTATACTAATTTGCATGTCCAAAATATGACAACTTGTTAGGTAAAGACATGAAAGATTTTTAAAAAGATTTCACTCTTCCTCCATCAAAAGGAGGAAAGTGAAAGTCAAACAAGTCAAACAGAGTGGCTACATGTAATTAGGTAGTCAGGTTAAACAGATCAAATCAAATCACTTAATTTCGTTAGAAAAGAAGTCGAGCTGAGGTAGTGCCCTTTTTTTATTTAGGCAAAACCTCACTGGTGGCACCATTTTTTATGTGGCAGTACACTTCCAAAAGAAGAGAACCACTACACATTTAGGACAATTCCGCAAGAGCACTGGTCCATAGGAATGTCCATGGCACACCCAAGTTAACAATTAAGAAACTTAGACCCGCCGGTTTTGCTTGACACGCTCAGTTTATCACAACAAAATTGTATTCACCCATGGTTTTATTAGTATAATGCTAAGCACTACGATATTTATTACAACAGGGGTTTATATTAACTATCATCAATTAAAGCACGTAACATAAGTTACTGTAAGTATCAGGGGTTAACAATAGGGGTTAGATACGAATTCAATGCTTTCATGGAGGAGAAAGAGAGAAGCCCGATTTGTTAGCAGCATCATAGCCACTAAATCATAACTCTCTTTTGGTTAATCTAATCCACTGATAGGTCTTTTTGAACAAAACCAATTCGATGAGGTCCATGGTCGGTCTAGGTGTTAAGCAAAACAAAGTAAATAAATAAAACATAATCCACTGAAACCAACTCGAAAACAACATCCAATTCCTACTCAACGTAGACACCGACCAAAGATAGACGAAAGAGATGATCAACCTTTTAAAAATATGCCGACAAAAGGTTCACATCACTCACGATCTGAAAAACGATCACAATCCTTATCACCACCTACGATTCTACATAGACAAAGAAGACTTGATGCATTGGATCAACCACCCTTAATATCAATACCCGATGCAGAAAATCCAGTAACTCTTACGGATCAGATGAGAAGCCAAAGGAATAGATTTGTAGAAAGGATGCAACCTATTTTGATAGCGTGTGTCGGAGGAGCTACCTTAGTAGCACCACGCAACTACATACCTATATCCGATTTTCGTAATACGATTAAGAAAAAATTGAGATTAGAATTAATGGGAAGAGAACTAATTATGCCCTCACACTCACAAGAGGATTTAGTTATTCGACATTACAGTTTGGAACAACTATTATGGAAACCCTTGACATTTAACACCCAAAAACCAGATATTATAACCGCAATCCAAAAAAATAAAATCCATGACCAACTATGAATACTGATTAAACCTGTTTATTAGAAATGACTAGAAAATATTGCTCTTTTTATAAAAATATTTATTGTTGAAGGATATTTAAAAAATTTAAGATTAACTGTGAAAAGAATATGACCTCCCAACTTCAACAGTTATTGGAGACTTTCATAAAATTTAAACCAGACGAACAAGAAAAGTGTCTGGAAATTGCTAAGAAAATACACGATATTTTAAAAGATGAACCCCAAAGAAGCAAAGAAGATCAGCAACCAGAAACTTCAAACAGCAATTATCAAGAAAAACTAACAACGATACAAATAACTCAGGAAAATTGGAAGCCCTTCGTCAGAACAAACTTTCTACTGTACAAAACAGAGTATGGATAACACAGAAAAAATTCAAACAGTTAGCCCGGAAAGTGAAGATCAATCTTCACCTACTGGTTTCATAAAATTACTCAAGACTGAAACAAGTTCAAAGATCAAAACAAAAAGAAAAGACATTCAATGTTATAACTGTACAAGAAAAGGACATGTCATGAAAGATTGTCCACAATCCCTAAAAATAGTAAAAAGAAAAAAAATACATTTTCATACTTGTGAAAAATTTGAATTTCACAAGGAGAGACTTAGCAAAATGAATTTAGTACTTAGTATTATGTATTGTTCTACGCTAAGAAAAAAGGTTAATTGTCATAATAATTGTTAAAGCACCTATTTGTGTCTTATGGAAATTGTTTATCGTTTCAGGATAATATTGGAGTAGAAAAATGCTAAAACTAATAATACTTATGATAATAGTTCAAATAATTTATATTGATACTAGTCACTTTCCAGAAGACATGTATCATGGAAACAATTTGACGATACTACAAAATTTCCTAAGAACTCAAGGACTACAAACAATACCTATTGAAAGATACCAACAGGTAAGTAGACGCTATACATTAGCAGAATTAATGCCTCATCAATGTAATGATAAACATATTTCAAACGTATATCAATCCAAAGAATATGGAAGAGTTGGCTTTAGTGGAAAAATTTATACAGAAAAATATTATCCAAAAGGAAGATATTTTCCTGCTGTGGATAGTTATGATAAAAAATGTATGTGTCCTGTATTTAGGGATGAAAAATGGAATCCCGAAATTAAATGGAATATTATATATTCCGGAGAATATTTAAATGATACAGCCGCTGTGGAAGTATTGCGATTAAGAGTGATTGTAAAAAGAAGATACAATCTTATATCTCACTTTGAAAATATATCATATCATTTTAATCAAGTACAGGATATGAGAGATGCTTTTCTTTTCACTAGTAATCTGGTAGGGTATTACTATGAACGCTATCAATGGGTTAGGTGGAACTTTAATGTGTCCCATTATAAAAATTTTACATATAAAAACTTAACACATATCTCTCAATATACTAATCCCGTACCACCATGCTATTTGAACCCAGAACTCCATAACCAATTCGTTTATATTCCACCTTTTAAGATCGAAAGATTAGTGCTTAGATTAATAAGAGCTAATATCTCTGAATGTAATTATACACAATTTGTTCGATGGGAAACTAAACCAAATGGAGAAACCACGTTTATGATCCCAGGAGGATCTCTTCGACCAATGTTGTATCATAGAAACAAAATATCTAATTTCCATTATATGGGAATTGGAACATTATTATTTCAATGGCAAGAATAGGTTCTTGATCTACCACAATGGTATGTCATCATTATAAGACATGGCCCTGTAAGACAATTAAAGAAAGATGTACATTACATCTTAGACGATATTCATTTTTCATATCTAGTATATGAACCTAATATGTTCTTACTAGAACTATTTAGAACAAGATACTCATTTATTGCATATGACAGAGGAAATAGCTATTGCGGAAAAAAAGACTGCAAAAATCGATATCATTAATAGAAGATATCGGAATAATACGAAAAACCCTTTTTGTTTCAAATATTATTTCAATACTTCTCGCTGTGAGAAAAGAAATGAACTTCCACATTGTAAATATGCAAAAGGACCATTGTCTTTATCTATGAAAATATTAGGAGTTATACCTGATCTAAGAGACGATGCTGCGACTATAGCATATGGAGATCTTTGTTTTTTACACTGCAACCATACCATGAATGCTACTGACATCATTTCACGATCTACTCGTGGGGCCGGAACCTTTATAGTACTTTCAGTAATAATAGGATCATTAATTACTATAGCACTTGCTGGAACTTTTCATAATCAACTGAGAAGATTCAGTGATGAAGCGAATGGCAGATTGGAACAATTACAAAAAGACTTTACTAAACAATTGAATACTATATAAGATCAAGTCAGAGACATTAACGAAGAGAAATTACAATTACCACAATCTCTGAATCGTTTAGCAGAAATAACTGCACACCTTGCTAGTAAGCAAGAAGATTTTCAAAATTTACAATTATCTGCAGATCAACAATTGTTACAACAACAGATTTCTAACCCTCGTATGATTATCGAAAACAGGCGATTGGCCTCAAGCATTAATGCTGGAGATACTCAAAGAGAAATTGAAGAATACTATGTTCGAAAACTTATATTGAATACCTTGAAAGGATTAAAAACCATTCCTGATCTTAGAAATGATACTGTTTACTCGAATCGAATTCACAGGGTAATTCTGATTAACACAGACGTATGTCGTACTATCAATCAATCGCAAGCTAATGTCTCTAATTGAGAAAAAGAACACCCCATAAAGCAAATAAATGATCAACAGCAAAGAAAAAACTTGGAAAAATTTTTTGAGAGAAATTATCAGAATTTTGACTTAACCCAAGATCGGGAAGACTTAAAAGAAATAGCTGAAATGACTATGAAACCTGTTGAAGCTTATAATTTCACCTATCATTTTGATCCTATAACAGTTCCTGAATTGGGAATTGAAGATCTCAATGAAGGAATAGGTAATGTAATTAAAATCGGATCAGATCGTATTGATAAAGGAGCTGATCTGATCACTAACATTGTTGCCAAAGGAGTAGGAGTGGTTTCAGAACCTATAAAAATCGTTATTATTGCCGCAAGCATTGTAGGAGGAATTATCCTAGTGTTTGCAGGAATTATGATAGTAAAGAAAATATTGAATGATAAACCAACTTATCGAGTAGAACACGCTAATAATATAACAATTCAGGTCCTACCTGTACCAATTTATTCTATTATATCAAAGTATTGATTGAAACAAGACCCTGACGATATCGAACTAAAAGTCCATAAAGACAGTCTTGCAAGCCATTTCAATCAATTTCCTTTATTTCATGTGTTGACACAAGTTCAATTATAAAGACAACAACGTTGCTTTCATTAGAAGACAACTCTCCAGAAAGTAACTATTCCAACCATGGAATTCTCACTGAAAAACTTTCAAAGTATTAATCCTGTTTATTCATTATATGCACTCCATCTTTTGGAAAGATACCAACGTTTTCAACCAAACGGAGCGGAGAGGAATGTTGAGTGCGTTTTTCTCCTCAACATGAAATGTTTTGTGATCCTGAAATATCAACAAAAGAATACGCTGATTACTAAAGGAAAATAATCAAAGAACGCCTCTCCGAAGCCTACTGATGAATTCATGTCAAGCCAAACGACGTTGGACACTGAAAACATTATTTAGTGTAGAATTGTACTTACGTATTCACTGTAAAATGATGTTAAAGAGAGAGTAACTAAAACCCTTAGAAAACAGTATTGAAAAACGTAGTCCAAACTATGACAAAAATCGTAATCAAAATTAATGTGATTTCGATTGACTCCAATTCCTAGAAAAATGACGTCACGCACGCACGATTACGCAAACCATACGAAATCACGAAACCCAGTGTGCGACTACATGACCGAAATCGACCAATGGAAATACAGCAAAAAATGGATGAATATGGGTGTATCTACTCAGTTCAGTTAGTTGATCTCGTGGGCTTACCAGTTTCAACACCTGTACCAGTAGTGGGCTTACCAAACTGGAAATTGAAGGATAGATGCTTGGCAAACTTGTGGGGTCTGGCAAATTCGTGAACCAGAATACGCTTGTAGCTGGCTACTATCCTAGAACGGCTAGACTAACGGAATCGCCGAAAGTATAGCCAATTTCTTTAAGCAGGTTGTAGAGCGACTGCTTAACAACATGGTCTACTCTCGTTCCTTTCCTATGATACTATAGAACTGCGCATTAACTCTTGATTACTGTAATAAAATTTGTATATGTCGAAATACATTATAAACCCCTGTTGTAATAAATATCGCAGTGCTTAAAGTTACACTAATAAAACCATGAGTGAATACAATCTTGTTGTGATAAACTGAGCGTGTCGAGCTAGATCAGCGGGTCCAGGTTTCTTAATTGTTTACTTGGGCATGCCATGGACATTCCTATGGACCAGTGCTCTTGCGGAATCGTCCTAAATGTGTGGTGATTCACTTATTTTTTAGAAGTGAACTGCTACAACTACCTTATACAAAAGAGATTTTCGGTTTAGTGGCTATGATGCTGCTGACAATTTGGGCTTCTCTCTCTTCCATGAAAGAATAAAATATGCGCTAACCCCTGTTACTTGTTAAATCTCTATGTGTATGTCAATGCACCATGCTAGAGTAAACCCTTGTTGTTTGTATTAAAAGATAAATGTCACAGTGTTTAACGTTTTATTAATAAAAACATGAGTGAATACCCTTTCGTCTGATAACAAAACTGAGCGTGAAGTCGAACGAAAACGGGAGGGTCTAAGTTTCTTAATTGTTAACTTGGGCGTGCCTTAGGCACTTCGGCCAAACTCACCAGTTCTCTCGCGTAGTTGTCCTAAACGTGTGATGTTCTTCTTCTATAGAAGGGAACTGCCACAGTATCCCTGGCACGCGTGCCTAACTTGGTACACGAGCACTTCTATCCAGCACATGAGCGAGGCCTCGGAAATGAGATCCTCCCCCTTCAAAGTTTCCGTTTCTTCATTTTCGTTTGTTAACAATCCGTTATTTAATTTCACCCTTATGTTCTTTTGATGCCACATGGCTAAAATCAGAGCAGTATCAGCCACACTCCATACCCCCGATTGGGGGGGACATGCTGCCACAGGGGCCCAAAATTCAGACCCCTCGCCACAAATTTTGGTTGGCACGCGGAAGAATTTTGTCATTGATTTAGCCGATTTCGGCACGCAAACTGAAAAAGGTTTCCCGCCCTGTCCTGGCCTAATAACAGTGATAGGAATATAGACTTAATCAAGATTTGGTTGTCGGATTTCCATTGGATTTTGAAATATAGTTTAAATTGGAATTGGGTTTGAAAAACACAAATACCTTCATTCCTAGAAAAGACCCAAAGCAAAAATACGAGGCCGACTGTCATGATCACAATGTGCAAACACTACATTAAACTACAAGTTAATGTATTATACCCTGCTGGGCTCTCAAAGAAAAGCAAAGTCTCAGCTCTTCCTTCGTGTTAGGTGGAATGCTTGATGCTTAATATGTAGCGTAACACCACTAGGAGACAAAGTCAGATCAGAAAATTTGCGCCAATGTTGATCAACCCTGAGGCAAAAAAGCTCTGTTCCCTGTGTTCAAACGAACTGAGTTTGTCAATCAGATTTTTGGATGTCTTGCAAAAATGACTCTGATTCGATTAATTGATATTATGACTTGAATCGTGTCATTCGGTAAAAAACGTGACTCGAGTCGAGTCATCATCGTTTCTCTGAGTGACTCGAGTCGAATCATTGCCTCGAGTCACGCTATTACTGATAAAATGGAAACTGCTTTCACAAAAACTCAGATACAAAAACTCAGATCTCTGCTGCACAAACTACCACTGAATCGCGCAGCCGGCAAAGATGGAATCTTTGCTGAACACATACCCTATGCCAGTGGCGGCTCGTGGTGAAAATGGCCGGGAGGGCTGCGAAATTTCATCTCTGGTTGAACATACAGGATTGTCGCCATGCCCCTGAATGGCGTTTTCAGTCACTCCAGCAGTCCTAAACTTATCAAACCGGTAATTTTCAGTTGTCCTTATTGATACATAGAAAATATTCACTTCAGTTTAATGTAACCGAAC
>JGI24158J21664_10012854_pt1 | contig 11075 bp, 10 predicted proteins | sample Ectturendosymbi3_FD_21664 | JGI IMG/M metagenome (IMG submission 21664)
ACAGTCACAATTGGTGAGCAAAAGGTCTGCCCGGAGTCGGAGTCGTTAAAATTTTCTACGACTCCGACTCCTCAGGTTGAAAATCCTTGCGACTCCTCGACTCCGACTCCACAGCCCTGCCAGTGACCTTCGATAAAAATTTATGCGGCCGTGCACATCTAATTTAAATTAGAGGTATGGTGGCCGTGCATTGATTATAACTCTTTTTGTACTGTACATTGCGTTGTGAAAGAACTTTATGGAAATGTTCTCGCGCCTTCGTTGTTCAAATCGTCGCACTGCGATGGCATATTATAATAATAATAATTTTGTACTCTATGTGGATACTTAGCAAAAAGACGGCCGAATAGACGTGTGGAAGCAGGCTGGGGTCAGTGTGTGGAAGCAGAACAGATGCATTGCAAAAGCAATGAAGATTTATTGAACTTACTGGCGGCCGTAATTCATAAAAATCATCGTGAAGCTGCCGGCAACAGCGAAAATGTTCTGCACACCTGAACTGGCAAAACTGAAACTTTCTGGCTACATTTCGAGATTTTCTGGATGAAAAAGACAAAATGTTGTGTACCGCTGGTGCTGCATGTGTCACAAATGAAGAATGCTTGAAGTTGGACTGTCGGTTCATCAAAGCATGCACAAGTTGCAAATCATTTCGTTTCTGAAATTGCTACAACATGATGCACTTTGGGCTCAAAAACGGAAATTTGTGTTTTGTTTTAAGATACGTTGTGTCCAGTTGGGAAAAATACTTAACTAAATATACGATGTGGTCGTGTGAAGAACTAGTAAAATCCGTTCAATTGCAAAGTCATGACTTTAGTTTAAAATTTGTTGGCAATTCTCAAAATAGATTTCATTGCACTTCGTGTCTTTTTTGCAAATTACTTTGATATACATCTTCCATTTGCAAGATGCCAACCGCTTTTAACTCAATTGAGCGATGTGCATTTTACGCATCGTTTTGTATTGGACTGTTTTCTCTGAAGGTTGGTGCGTAACTCTGACGTTGTTTCGCTTGAATTAACGACAAATACTGGCATGGTGATAGGTGAGTGCGTCGAAGTCGGAACAGGACTTTTCAGTCTGGCCGTTTCGGTCGCGGGACTTTTCGGTCTTGGTCGTTTCGGTCTCAAGGCATTGCGGTCAGACTATGAAATCTTGCAGAAATCTTACATGTTAACTTTTTAATGCAAACGGTTGTGAATTGTTCCAGTTGACAGCTGTCCTTGTTCAACAGTTGTGCTAATTGGCAATTGTCCTGATACCAGATTTTGTGACACATGTGTGCGTTATAAAGTCCTTCGCGGGTTGAAAATTTTTGTCTGTTCCCCGCACCCGCAATACTTGAACCCACCCGCACCCACAAGAATTTGATGAGTCTTGTCCGCTCCCGCCCCTCACCCGCAAACTTTTAACCAGCACCGCCCCGCACGCTCATCCAACCATGGTTGCAGAGTCAGAGGTAAAATGTCCGACTCCAACTCCAAATCTGACCTTTCCAAAATTTGCGACACCAACTCCGACTCCTTAACATAACGTGAATGAAGTTTGACTGTCAACAATTTTGTGGCAACTAGCAATCACAGCAAGAATTATCTGTTTGAATAAAAAATTCAAAAGAAAATTCAAAAGAAATTGTACCATTCCAACAGGAATTCCCAATTTAGGAGTGTGATGTAACAATGACAAAAAATTCCACTCCGACTCCTAGTGTTGTTGGTAATCCGACTCCGATTCCACCCAAAAACCTCCGACTCCTTGCAACTCCGACTCCGCAACCCTGCACCCAAACTGAACCCGCCCCGCACTGTTTTCGTCCCAAAACTGCACCTGTCACTGTGTGCCTGAAAACCACTAAAACTCGTGCAGTGTGTTTCACCACTAGTGGCAATTTATTCAGTGGTTGACTTTGAAAGCCTACAGAAGCTCTTAAACAGCAGTGCAAAGTAAAAATGTGAAACCTTTTAGTCAACCTTCAGCGCTTCTTTTTAGCTTTAAGAGCACGGATGAAAAATAGGGCGTTCTGACGAACTCTTTAAATGTGCATTTCTGATTTTCATGCCAGACCATCCACACTAAACACTCGTTCATTAGCAGCGCTAGTCGCCATCACGCAGATCGTATTTCATACAATATCACTTAGAGCTAGAAACTCCAATCGGTATGACCTCGCCACCACTGGAGAATGTTGCTGCACCCTTGAACTACAAGCTCTCTGTGGCATTGAATTTCTTGCTCATTTCCCTTTCACACGCATTGGGTCAATATTCAGTTGCCCGTATAAAGAATTTCTTCTCACCCGCCTGCCCCGCCTCAAGTTCAACCCGCACCTGCCCCATAAGTGCGTAAACCCGCAACCCCCGCGGATTAACCCACCCCGCCCAGGACTCCTGTATATTGTAATAAGTCCAGTAGAAACCACACGGCACTGCCTGAAAACCTCAATCTGCGCATACTAGCAGCGAACGTACAGTATATAAAGAAATGCATGTCATTCCAATTATAAAGTGAAACAACCATGTTTAGTTCTGAAAGCATCTTTAGTCTTTATAACATCTTAAGAACAAAACAGGGCTGTGTAGCCGGAACTCAAATTTCAGGCCCACGGGCTCTGGCTCCAGCTCCAGTCATATAAAGTTTTTGGTTCCAACTCCAGCGCCGGTTCCAACATTTAAAAAGTTTTGGCTCCGGCTCCAAAATGGTTTGTTCCATTGAAAACCATTGTACGGTATTATATGTGAAAATCACTTGACCCGCAAAATAGTGCTGTGGAATCGGAACCCAAATTTCAGGCTCTGGCTCTACCATCCAAAAGTTTTTGGCTCCAGCTCCAAGCATCCAGAACTGCTAATACTATACGGCATGACTGACATATCAGAAAATGCAGAGGGGTATTCATGATGCACAACTTTAAAAACATTGAAAGTTGGGAAGATAAAGCTGGCGACACAACAGTTAAGCGATAGCAAGCTGTCATCCCCTCCCACTTCTCTAGTTTCATNGTTGCTGTTGAGATCCCTTTGAAAACAGAGTGCTTACACATTACAGTTGTTNTTGGGGCTCCCTTTGAAAGTACGGCACTTTACACATTAATGCACTTGTACAGTTGCTATTGGGGCTCTATNAAAGCAGAGCACTTCCACATTACAGTTGGTATTGGTGGCCTTTTGAAAGCAGAGTACTTGCACACTACAGTTGCTGTAAGGGGCCCCTTTGAAAGCTGAGTTCCTGCACATTACTGCTGCTGTTGCTGGGCCCTTGAAAGCAGAGTTCTTGCACACTACAGTTGCTGTTGGAGGCGCCCTTGAAAGCAGGATAGCCTACATACTTTTGATCTGCTTCAGAGTATACTATATGAATGGATGATACGTTTTTGACCAAAAAAATGAGGAATTTACGCGCGAAACAAGTCGAGGGGGCCCTAAAAAGGGGGGCCCGAGGCAAGTGCCTCGCTCGCCTCCCCTTAAACACACTATTGGGTGTGAGCAGGCGTAAATCATTAAAAAGCTTTGCAAAATATATCCAATCAAAAATGTACAGTATGTTTGCCTATTAAAATTGCTTTTTTACTTATATTCGGTGTGAGTGAATGTTGTAAGAAAAGCGTGCAGCAGGTACAGGCAGTTGTTAGCGAGGCTAAGTTGCACCTAACGCGGTTCAAGCCACCCACTGTGCTTCAGCTTTTCGTACATATTTTAAGGAAATTTGTCAAACCAGGGTAGTTAAATTTTCATGCTAATCTGTTTTTTTTTGTGTGGGTGGATGACCATAAGTCGCCAAGTTTCCCAAACTGAAAACTGTATAAGTGTACTTTTGATGCTGTCAAGTGTTCCTTTGGACCAGGGGTGGGCAAACTTTTTGGGCGGAGGGCCACATTAAAAAAAATGTTGCACCCGAGGGCCGCACGCTTTCATTACAAAGTAGGAAAATTTTTTCAGTGTGTAAATAACCACATATTCATATTACAAACAATTTTTGCATTTCACATTCGGTACGTTTAATGCTATTTATACAGTTATAGTTAGAACTGAAACATAAACTATTTTCATAAAATTCTGAGTTTTCATAAAAATAGTAAATGTTTCGTAAAATTCTACATGCGTAGGAGTTTCTGCAAGTGCCTGGGGGCCGTAGTTTGCCCACCCCTGCTTGGACATTTTTGAAGACGCTTTTTCATTTCTTCAAAATTTTCTTTGTGACCAAGTAATGTTTAGGCCACGTGGAAGTTTTGTTGTCATTAATATTTGCTGCCAGGAGTTGGTGAAAATCAAGTTTGAATGAATGTGATTCCGACAGGTATTTTACATTCAACAGTCCCTGGCCAAGGACACATGATTCCGATTTTACTACCCAGAAACGTGTACCCTACGTACTTCAGTAAGAGCAGCAAGCCCACAACCAGCTTGGGACACCGAGGGGAGGGCAAGGAATTTTCTGAGAGGGGCCCAAATTTTTTAAACTATGTCCAATGGTTTTTAAATATGTCCAACAAATATTCCAGGGAGAGCAGAAAGTTTTCCTGGCGGCTTCTCCACCCTGCGCCCCCGTAGTTACGGGCCTGAACAGCAGTGCGGGTCAAATAAAATAAATGTAATTTTCGTGCCTAGGTTGTTGTTTGTACGACACAGTCATCAAGCGACGCCATTCCGCGTTGCTCAGTAGCCTAAATAAAATGTAACATGATAAAAAATTTTGTCAGGTTTTCTAGTCAACACTTTTACGTGTATCTTCAGACAAGTTGTTTGCCGTAAGTTTTGAAACCTACTGGGGATGGAAAAACAATGTATGTGAATGTGCGCGAATTGTTTCTTGTCAGTGGGAAACAGACGACACGAACGCATCGGAGCCTGACATGGCTGACGGCATGTGTGGTTACCAGCCAGACCCGGATTGGGAGCCAGTAAGTGAACGTTTGCTCATGTGCTGACATCGATTTATAAATGAGAAAAATGACTGCTTGGTATACCTCCAATCATTTCTACATGCCTTTCATGGCAGATTTTATAGTAGGTTTAGTAATTTGGGATTTTTTATGCTTTCAAAACTAAAATAAGGGCAAAATCTAAAGCAGCATGCATAATGATAAGTAGTTATTTTTAGTTTTTGAAGACAATCGCGTTTTCTGAAAAAAACTACCACTTTGGCTGCATCGAAAGTTTGCAAACAATCAATGGGTCGTTCAAATTCCGGTAGTGGTATATCAGCGTTTCATCCAGCCAGTGGTGCAACACTGCAACAAGTGCAAGGCGTTTCTCGTTTCGTTGAATATTATGTGTTGATCCGGATGTTTCAGCGGCATTTTACAACGATGTTGATTGTCTTCCTAGATTGTTATATGAAACTGCTTTTTTCTATCTAATACGCAAACAAATATTACGTGTAGCATTGAATGTGGTGTCATTAATTGACGAAGATTGCAGCACACAACAAAAATGAGTTGATTCTCCAGTATGTTGGGATTGAACCAACATTAGATATGGTTTCTGTATTGCTTGATTTATAGAAACCAAAAGTGCTGCATTTTACAGGAAACTGATTTTTTATACGGTAACATCCTGAAATAGACTTTTGCGCACTTAGTGGTCAGCCGGCATGACATTATCACATCTCTGCTAATACATGATCTTTTTCATTGAGCTCTGCATTCTTTAAAATGCTTTCATTACTCTCCCACTACCGCATCCATGTATTATGATGGGTGAATGACGTTACAGTTGGGGCGCTGTAAAAGTGTTTTGCTCCAATCAGTGTTGGGCGTGTGCAAACACCGATTCTGAAATGCGCTATGGCTAACCATTTTTTGTGCTCTTTTGTTGTGTGATTGTGCTTGTGATATGGATCGCAAGTCTGCAATAAAGATTTTTATTATTGTTTTTTTATTATTATTGAAAAAAACGTGGCGGCAAATGGCGTGTTTGCCACGGCGAAACACGCCATTTACCACCACGTTTTTTTCAATAATAATTTTTTTTCAAGACATTAAAGAAAAGCAGAATGTCTATTCGCCACAACTCATTTTCGCTTGCTTTTTCTCTGTGGGCCACGCGTAGATCAGATGAAGAATTTTAACGTAGGAATTGCTGGTAATTAACTTTCACGTTTGCTGCAACTGCAAGCAAGACAACCCCAAGATAAAGAACCCAGACCGAGTAGATCAATGCAGAGATAAATCATGGTTAGGCCGAATCGCTGCAATGCATTCGTTTTGCATTATTGGTGTGCAAAGGCAATACTGCACTCAAAGTTGGAAAAATCTGGATAACTCGCTCATGAACAAGCGATACTGCGAACAGCCGAGTCCCCAGTGCCGGTTGTTTTAGTTAAGAAGAAAGCTCTGAATTCTAAGTGCACCTGGCACAATTCAAACAATGAAGGCGTTTCTTGGCCTAGCGCGTGTTTATATACGAACACGACGGCCTTCGCTTTACCTTTTAATGTCAGATCTTTGTGGTTTTTCTCTATTGTGTAACTGAAAACCTAACACCGAAGGTATAATTGCCCTGATTGGGCAAATATCGTTTGTTCCCACCACAACCAAGGCTTACGCAAACATTTCAGATGCACAGACTCCGTTTTCAACAACTCAGAAACTATTCCCAAGCTCACCTCACCCTAAAAGGTAACTTGTTGCATGTCGAAAATATTCTATTGTTTCAAAACCAACGACATATCCCTCCCAAAAAAACGCGGTGGTACGTATCGAAACAATACGAAAACTTCCAAATTTCCGCCAGTAGCACTTATTGGAGGTCTGTACAAGATCTATGTGATGTGTTTGGCGGACGTAGATGCAAAAAAGTAATTAGGTTGAGACACGAAAATTTGTCATTTTTAGGTTATTTTTGTGAGTTTTTACACATAAGTTCCAGGGGTGTGGTGGGGTGGGAAAGCGTGGAAACGGCGTTCCCACACCTTTTTCATGACTTCATTAAATACTGGTCCAGCTTACCTCTTGGCAGGTTCGAGAACCAATTGCCGAAATTTAACATGCGTCACACAGACCGAATCTGTCTATGCTCACATTGTTTTCATTCATCTGCCGAAAGCAACACACTTGGTACCAGATCAACACAGAACCGTCGCCAGAAAATCTTCAATAGGGGGGCTTACGTTTTTTCGGGGATGCTTCAACGTTTGTGCAGGGGGGCTTGAGCGCAGAAAATCTATTTATATTATTTCATATTTCAATTTGGGGGGATTGGAGCTTTGTTTGGCGGGGCTAAGCCCACCAAAGCCCCCGCGTGGCGACGGGACTGGATCAAGATGTCAAAACATCTTTGGCCAAGGTGGGCAAAATTGGCTTTTACGCAGCTTCTTTTTTGAAAACTTCAGGAGCACTTTACCCATTTGGGCAATTGCCCCCCTTGCTTGATATATACAAGGCTTATGTAAGTTTCGAGAGGACTGCTCGACAGACGAAATCGNAAAATTTAGCTACTACATTAGACGAATCGACTTTAAANGGTCATTTCAAGTACTGTATATCCAGCTTTACGTGGTTGGTGCGCTTTCCATATTTGGGCAAAATACACCTGAGCAGAAATCCGGCACTGGGGACTAATGCGAAACGAATACGCATTGCAGCCATTCGGCCTAACCATGATTTATCTCATGCGGTGATCAACACGATCTGGGTTCTCTATGTTGGAGTTGTCTTGCTTGCAGTTGCAGCAAGCATGAAACTTGATTACCAGCAATTCCTACGCTATAAATTGTTCTTCTGATCTGCGCGTGGTCCAAATAAGAAGCAAACGAAAATGAATTGTGGCGAATAGACATGCTGCTTTTCTTTAATGTTTTGAAAAGAATTTGCTGTGGTCATGGCTGTGGTAAAAACGCCATTTACCACGTTTTTATGCAACAAAATGGCGTCAGTGGAATTCATGACGAAAACTGTCTTTGGGAAAACGATTCACCCAAACAAAAATCCTTTTCCAGGAAGACCAAAGGTTTCTGAAAAAAAATGGCGGCGTAAACAGTTTCCAGTGTGCGATGTGTTACGATAATGACGTTCCTAAAATCAGCTCCAGGGGCATCCCCCACTATGCTTCTTATAACGTTACTGAGCGTTTTATTTCGATTAGGAGTCAATAAATGTTTAATTGGACCTGTACAGCAAGAATACATGTCTGGAGAAATAATAAGGAAAATTTCCTGCTAAGGATGGTGAAATAACTGCATTCCCAAGATTTCCTATAGATATGTGGGTTTGTACCAAATTGGGTTGATTGTCGCGGTTGGTGACATGATGAATTCAAGCCGCTATGCTGACAATTTCCAAAAAAATCATTTGAGGCAAGAAGTCTTTTACATATGTCAGACAGACATTTTGATTTAATACCATATAAAACAGACATCAAGGGAGGAGATTGACCGCAAAGTCTTCGAGTCATCCTCCCCGGCGAAATACAAAGTCGAACAGCGCATAGAAAATGAGTCATATTTCACAGAATTCTAGACCAGGGTTGCCAGATTGGCCTTTTTTAGACCGAATTTCAGAAATTTGGCCTCGTTTCAAGTTGGTTGGCCTAAAAAATTTTGGTCGCCCTTTTGGCCTTTTTTGGCTTCATCTCATGTTGGCTGGCTTTAAAAAATGTGTTTGACCTTTTGGCTCTTTTTTGGGCTTTTTTACGCTGAAATAGGTTCTTATGAAGGAAAATATTCCTATTCCATTTTCATCGGCAACACATTTGCAAAATTTTTGTGATAAATGCTATATCAGACGCCCACATTCTGATATTAGTGATATTTGAGGGATGATAGATTCGAAATTCAGTTTTTGCGTAATCACTGGAAATGTGTGCACTGACTGCACTATGTAGCGTCTATTGTGTTGTAAGCACTAAACAGCCTCAGCGCTTGCAGTCATGTCTGCATCTTCGCGATAGAAATGCGATAATTACATCGAAGTGGAAGGGCTCTTATGATTCTGATTGTAAGTACTGCAGTGAATGGGAGAGACTTGTGCAGAAAGCTGCCGATGAACCAGCATGTAAACTGTGGCAGCATTTTACCCAAAGTGTGCAATCTCACAAACCATGAAAAGTCACGGAAAGATCAGTGCTCCAGTAGAACGCCAGGCAAGATTTAATCTTAATTTCGAAGAAAACTTTTTTATATTCCTGTAATTTAGATGCTTTTTGTGACAAAGAAGAGGCAATACCGCAAATAAAGTTTAGCTTTTTTTCTGGCCTTCAAACAGTCGGTTTGACCTTTTTCTGGCCACTTTTTAGCATTGCTTCGCTTTTTATTGAAATTTTCATCTGGCAACCCTGTTCTAGACGTGTATCTGCAGAGACGGTGCAGACGTAAGAACAAACAAAACAACACAATTACAAGCAAACGCTGCAACACAATTACAGGCAAGCGGAAAAAATAATTTGTTATAATACCTGAGGGTATCCAATTAAGTGGTGTTTGTACAAACGACAGAATCGAAAATAACTGACTACTTTAAAATCTCATGGAATATCATTCAATATTATGGGTCCTCGAAAAGATGTGTGACTTTTAAATTTTTCATCATGAACTAGCACCATGTAACGTATCGGAAAAGAGGTTAAACGTAAATAGCCGAATAAAGGTTGTGCATCACCGATTACATTTTGACACTCTCAATAGAGAAACAAATAATCGGCACAAACACAAAACTTTGCAAGTAAGTAACGACCAGAAAGTTTATCTGTAGATTTTGCAATTGGCTTCGTGAACTATGGCTGTGGCCAAAGCTATTTTTCTACTTCAAAAAACAACATTACATGTTTGCCAAGTGGCATGAAGCTTTGAAAGGACTCTGAAGGATTAGCAAACCGGGGTGATCATCCCATACACAAGAAGAGAGACAACAGAGAATGCGATATAGCGATCGGGAGATTTTCTTCCTCGGGCATGCCAGGAAAAAGTTTGCCAAGTGCGTTGAAAGTAGACACAGCAAGATAATATAGAGGCCCCAGGTTCGATGATCTGGCCATGTGGCAAGTATGCCCAGAAAAATTTGGCTATGCAAACTTTTGGACACACCCACGAGAAACCATTCCAGACGCCCATCTTCTGCTTTTGAGCTACATAGTTCTTCAAACCACTGTTTGGCCGCGTTTGATCTCGGGGCAGGTGTTGAGCAGCAATTCGATTGTCTCATCGTCCAGAACCGTCAGGCCATGCAGTCCATGGGGAGTTCGATGGATTGGACATCGGAGGACAACATGGACGACTTTTTGTTCTTCTGCGCCATACTCACAGGCCGCAGAGGAGTCCATACCCCATTTGTACAAGCAGGAGCGGAAACGTCCGACGTCGGTACGGAGGTGGTTAAGCCGGAACCAGGCTCTTCTTGGGTGGGTCTTTCCGGGGGGTTAGTTGCTGGTGTCGTGGATGAAAATGCGGAGTCTTGTAGGGTTGTCCTCCCACTCCACATTCCATTGGTGATCCACCCACTGCGCTGCATGTATGTTGTTGTTGTCAGATGAACTGATGAGATGTTGTGCGGCGGGTACAAATGAGTGTCTCGATTTGAGGCGCTGTGTGTTTGCACTCGGATTGATGGGTGAGCGCTGAGTGGAGCATGTGTCCAGGCTCCATGGCACGGCGTGCTAGAGACAGTATGGCTCCAGTGTGACGAAGCGCAACAGGTTGGATGCCTGCGAACATTGGAATGTTGTCCGCTGGTGTAGGGCGCAGGCAACCAGCAACAATTCACAAGGCGTTGCTGATGGTGGGGTCTATGAAACGGCTATGAGCACTGCTGCACCAGATAGGCGTGCAGTACTCTGCGGTTGAATGCGCCAGGGCTAGGGTGGCTATTCGCAGAGTTGTTGCTCCAGCACCCCAACCGTAGCCAGCAAGCCGCCTCAGTAGTGCGACGCGTGATGTCAGCTTCTTGCGAAGTGACTCAAGGTATCGGTGATACGTGAGCGACCTGTCCAACGCTACTCCGAGGCATTTCGGCTCGTAGCAGAAGGGCAGGGTTGCGTTGTTGTACTTGACTTTAAGCTCACGTTTAGCTTCCTTGTTGTTGAGATAAAAGGCTGCCGACACCGTTTTTGTAGTGCTTAGCTTTAGCTTCCAAGTCTGGAGGT
>JGI24158J21664_10012858_pt1 | contig 11073 bp, 7 predicted proteins | sample Ectturendosymbi3_FD_21664 | JGI IMG/M metagenome (IMG submission 21664)
TATCCAAGGAAGTCTTCGATAACTGCTGTAAGTGACCGCCAAGCATTTTTACGAGGGTTGTCAAGGTAAGTGGAAAATATTTGTCCTGCATTTCGGAGGACTATCGAAAATTCCAGCCCTCAACTTTTCAGTGCTCAGCGCAGGGAACTTTTCACACAAATATGCAAAGCAGTCACTTTTACCTATTTAAAGATTTTGCAAACTGTTTTCATGCTTTGATATGGAAAGGAGGAAGTAACACCTCGTTTGGATTAATCAAAGGAAAGTGTATAAGAGTTCTTTTACCAATCTCAAGTCTTTTTCTCTTTGGCCAACTTTCCCTAGTCCAACGCTCTTGGCGAGCCCTGCTGTCCCACAGACACAAGAAACACGGACAGTTTGTGTATCCGCTTTGTTGCCCAACCAATATGCACAAATTCTTCTAATTTACTGCAAATCATCCAGTCATGCTCATCAACTATGGTACCAGGCGCAGACCATTCTGACATAGGATTTTATTGTAGTTACCGCTTAAAACAGGCTACCACTAACTCACTCCCTGTGGGCCTACGCAGTTCAACAACAGCTGATAGAGCATTTCAGCATTTAAAAGCACAAGTGGTGATTACAAAATATGTTTTCAAGTTAAAAATGGTGGGAGATAGCTTTTGAAACTTTTGGTGAGGTTTTTCAATGTTTTGAAAAAGACTGCAAAACGTATGCCCTGTAGCGGATAATCCTGACCAGATGAAACAAAAATAGATACGATTCTTGGCCTCAGCGCCCCCCAAAACTCCCAAACCCGTTACAAACTTCAAGTCCTCAAAAATCCTGCATACCAGTGTTATAGACAAACCACGAGGTTCGTTCAAATCCACGTTCCACAATATTTATTATTCGCGTAAACAGGGTTACGGAGTCGGAAGTTTAAATGCCCGACTCCGACCTTTACAAAATTTCCGACACCGACTCCTTAACAAAACGTGAATGAAGTTTGGATGTCGACAATTTTGCAGCAACTAGCAATCAATGGAATTCGTGGTGCACAGCAAGAATACTCTGTTTCTACAAAAGTTCCAAAAAAATTTAACCATTTCAGCAGGATTTCCTAACTTAGGAGTGTGATGTAAAATACAGTTGGACTTCCGGAGTGCGATCTAATTGGACTTCGGACAAAAAAATCCGGCACAAACACAGACTCCAACTCCTAGTGGTCTTAGGAATCCGACTCCGACTCCACCCAAAAACCTCCAACACTGACTCCGCAACCCTGCACGTAAACATTAAATGCAATCTATTCTTATTGAGGTAATTGTAATAGTTTTTGCTGAAATGAACTATACGAGATATATTGGCAAACTTTCGTCAACCAGCTTTTTTGATTGTAGTATTTTGCACATGTTTCAAGCAAGTGACTTTTTTCTGTAGAGTGAATTCAAATCTGCCTCAACCTGTGTCGTCCTTTCTTGTACGTATGTTTGATTTTCTTTATATATTTAAAAATGTAAATTCCTGTCGAAACGTTTGAAAACCAGTTTTTGATTATGAAGTGTACGGGGTAGAAGTCAGAACAAATTTTTTAAGGGTGCAGGCGTGAAAAGTTCGGGATCTCCTGTCTTACACTGACTAGTGACAACTCGAGTCCCACGACAGGAGTCGCGTAAATAGGTAATTTACAACCACGTTTCCACACGAAGCTTGTGCGAGTGGATTGTTCTGCTATTGGTCTTTATTGCGTAACAATTCCATGGCAACAAATCTGCAAAGGTTCACTTTATATTACGGTAGCAGGCGTTTTGTTGCATGATACTGTTGAACGCACACATCTTGGCAGGTAATGCAGCGAGACAGTGACATGCTGATAGCGATAAGCCACGTACATTTATACTTTGTGACAAGAAGCATGAGTGAATCTATACTAGCAATGCTTCCACAAGTTTAAAAAATCCATTATTAGTGCGAGTGTGACCAATGTGCCTGAGTGTCAAACTACACTTATGCAGGCTTCTTTTCATGCAGTATAAAATTATGTGGCTTGTCAGAATACATCTATGCAGGCTTGTGGTAATACGTCAAGGTTTAGTTCCGACATCTGAGTGAATACTGAGTACAAAGCTATATTTGCTGTGGCGAGTTTTCATAAATAATCTGGTCAATTTTTCAAAACCTGTGTGGTGTTCTAATTCTAGTAATTTGTCCGTAATCGTGTCAACATACAGGTCTACTTAATTTGCCGGTTTGTGTGACAAGGTTTTATTCGTCGCTTTGGACGGTATCCCAGACGTTTGCAGCTCTTGTTTCTAAGTGATGCTGACAAGTCTTGCTAGCTGATCCCCCAATCAAGGGGAGAGCAACCGGGCGATTCTCCCCCGAAATTTTCAAAAAAATGTTCAGTTGTTACATCAGTTGAATATATCAGCTGGGTGCGGGCATGCTTGCCAAGTAAAATAAAGTCATAATTTGTGGTTTCGTTGAAAACCATGGCAACCCAATGCATCTTTCTTTACAGATCATGGCAATGCTTACTTGAAAAGAAATACCCTGCGTTAAAAATCTGCCGATAGCCTCTCTGTAAATTGTCATAATGCTAATATACCTGGCTATTGCTGCCAACGAAGCGTTTTTTGTGATTGTTACCGTAACATGGGTCATTTTCTTTGTTGTGTAGAAAGGATAAAGCGTATTATGAACGTCTATCTGCATTACATTGTCAGCAATGTTCCCTTTGAGGCGCGCAAATACTCAGGACCACCAGAACAGTTGCGCAATGAAATCTCATTTCGCACACTTGCAACATTCCAAAGCAATGTAAAAGCACGTAAACAAGAAGCTATTTGNATGAAACGTGTATTTTGTTCATATTTTGATAAGATTGTACATTCATTGTATAATTCACAAAGTTGGTAAGTCATTGAAAACTCCACTTACTCAGCTCTAAAATAATCATGCTCACTAAAACAAATATTTGCTCAGAGTAAAATTATCTTAGAGGGAACGCTTATCGTCACCAATTTGAAAATGATAAACAAAATGTCGACGTTCCTGGAAAAAGTTCTGCGTAAGCCCATGAATGATCGTGCTTTCTCGCTTTCGTTTTTTCGTTACTTTCGTGTTTTCACTCATTACGAATTTGTTCTTTCTGTTCTCTTAATTTCGGTTGCAAAATAAACAAAATTAACCCGCTTCTTGTTATTATTTGATCAAAATTACCTGCAATAACAAATGTTATACAAAAATTACTATGGGTGTTGCAGACTATTCCAAACGACAATTAAAAACTCTAAGGTTCCCCATTTGAAGAGCACTGATCTAAACCGCATCCAAGTTACTACGCTTTCTTGCTGCAACATACAAGTCAAACCGAACTGCTGCACTATGCTGGCTGCTGCCACCGGTAATTGTGCAGTAACAAACGTAAACTACAATGAGAATAAGTATTTCGACGTCAAGTGAACTGTTTATCTCGAGTCCTCGATGCACCTGCGCAAACGCCAGTGACTACGTCAGATCGTTGTTACATGCCACATTGCTTGTTGGTTCCGTAGCGTTGCAGTGTTAAAGTTTGACCAGTTTTATCACTCAAGCTTCTTCTAAACCAAGCTTAGACTTGTTTCCTCGTAAATCTACGTATGCGAAAGCAGAACCGTCGCCAGAAACTCGTCAATAGGGGGACTTTACGTTTGTGCGAGGGGGATTTACGTTCGCGCAGGGAAGGCTTGACATTCAAATTTGACAAAATTTCCACTAACTAGTTGTGTTTCATATTTCAATTTGGGGGGGCTTGGAGCTTTGTTTGGGCGGGCTAAGCCCACCAAAGCCCCCCCGTGGCGACGGGACTGTGCGAAAGTGGTTGATTTACGTAAAATGGTCCTGTGAAGCATTGGGTTCATTGCAAATCAATATCGCATCCCCCCCGCCAAACTAGCCTGTGTTGGCTACTGCTCGTGATGTGAAGAAAACACGTCAATTGCAAGATTAGAAAAAGTCTAGGAATTAAAAAACGTTGTGACATTGACCAACAGAAGCAAGATACCGACAGCCCAATGTCTAATGAAATTCGCGTCACATACGCAATCCACACCATTTTTCTTTCTTATGCTGCGTCTGTCTATGAACATGTTTCTCACTTTTTCAGCCAACACCACCACAAACCCAAAAATTTAAACTGTTTATCGATGCATCGTTTATCTGTTGTAATTTAAGCGATCCAAGCTGCAAACAAGCTGAGTGTTGGCTGAGGGCTTTACAGAACACATCTAGTTTGTCATTTTCTTATCTTAGGTCAACTTTATATCACAGTGTCAATGTTTACTACAACAGAAAGAATTGTGCTATTTCGTGATATATGTAGAAAACCCAGCGCTGATGACACGATTACCGTTAAAAACAAATTAAGAAAGTGCCTGATTTTCCCAGTTTTCGTTGTAACAGATACAGTAGCTTATCAGTTTTGGAAGGGTGTTAATGTCGTTCGACAGTTTTTTTTTTTTATTTTTAGTTGCACGATCTGCGTAAGGCGACGCTTATTACTTTAAAATCTGTCCAATACATGACCATTCGCTTACAGAAGCTGCCAATGAGTTTTCTAGAATCTTAGAAAGTTGTGAATCTTCCATACTGCATTCCTATATTCACTACTGCATTTCGTTTGAATATTTCCATTACGCATTAAAAGATAAACATGTAAAGACTACTTTTGCACACCGTAGCTGTAAATGGAGACTACCTGAGCTAAGTACGTCTGGTCATTTCTAACATGGGAAGCAAATACAGTAACGGAATGATCACGAAACAGTAGCGTGATAGCATTCCTTGACAGAGGCAGGGCAAAAATCCACCACGTAAATCCTACAGTTCAAACGAAGTGTAAAGCATTGTTTAGTTTAAGAGTCTGGGTTCTTAAACTCGGTGGTGTAAAATGTTGGTAAGGGAGAAACGAGTGTAGCAGCTACATTTTGTTCAAAAGTATTAAATGTACTGTTTTTATCAGTAGGAAATGTATGATAAGTTCACTACAAACGCCATAATCAAACCGGTTAAGAAAAATTATCGGTACAGAATGGAGTGTGAAGCTGATTTGCAATGGGCGTTGTCTACCACAAAGCCTTACTACCAGTTTCCAAAAAGCATTTGTATCCTTCCAGCCAAGCAGGATAATGGCAAATAAATTGCGGTTCTGTTTTTGTGTTTGATTTTTAGCTTAGGTGAGGTGCGAATATTAATTATATCACCACGAAAAACCGCAGCTTTAAAGAACCTCTGATTTAGACTATTTTTTCTCTGTTTGTACTTCAGTAGGTTCCGAAAAAGCAATTATATCAAAGGTGCGCCATTCAGCAGCGGATCGCCATATATGTTTGGGGGAAGTCAGGGCCGTAACCAGCTGGTACAATCGGGGGACAAAATAATTGTAACTTATTGTTGTACCCCACAACTGAACATGTTTTGAAAATTTCGTGGGTGCNATTGCCCGATACTTCCCTCATGGTTGCGAGGATGNGGCATGTCACCCCAAACTGCCNCCTGGATCGGCCACTGTGTCTGATTGCTTTTGATATTTAGCACTTTCTGTGTTGTTTGGTTAGTTTTCTTTCAACATGGAAAAAATGGACAATTTTTTCAGCTGTTCAAACAATTCACTACGCAAAGTCTCACAATTCTTAAAAAGCATCGCTGGCTGCACTGCACATTGACTTTACCGGCTACCAAGCTGTGAAGCAGCCTAAATTTTTTAAGAATTTTTCACTGCAACACAAGCACGTCGCCACATTTGGTTGCAGCAGACCAAAAATCGACAGGCCATTTAGCGAAAAAGGTTTCAGATAAAGGTGGGGAAATTACAAAAGATTATGCCCGGCTCAGCGTTCCCAAATGACAGTTATTCCATAATTTTTGTTTTGGTCAAATACAATTTGCAAAAACAGTATTGGTTTCAACACTTTGTGGTGTAGCTTCGGCAAAATTATATCATATGCCTCATGGGTTTAACCGATTGCCCTTATTACGTGAACCCAACAAAGGCACAACACTTGAAATACATTTAAGCGAAATTCTTTGCTCAAGACGCCTTTTAGACCAAAATGTGGCGTTTTTTGTGAAATGAATGTCGATAAATCAGTATGGTAACATAATCGTGTTTAAAGCGTTTTCAGAACTGCGTTACTTACATCAAAAAGCTAGGAATTCGTTTTATACCTGATACAGACAATCAAAAAACAACAGCATGACCTAAAAATATCTATCAAACGTTGTACGCCCAAGTAAGCCATTGATTACATCTTGGTTGTGTTTAATTACAACATAAAATTATTCTGGAATTTTTTACGGGCGTGGAACCCGGTGGAGGATCTAGATACTTGTAATTAAGCACCAAGGTCCACAGGTGCACCCAGCGGTGTCACAGCAATGAAGCCACTCCCCTTCAACAACTTTATAAATTGCAAGATCTCAATTCCACACACAAACTCAAATAACAAATATCAAAGCTCTTAGTAAACAATAACACGTTTAAATTTACATCAACTTTGCCCATGATTTTGCATGTAATGTTCTCACAAGCTCAAGCAATTGAGAAACCTTAGGCAGCTAAATCTCAGTTCATTGTTTTACTCTTTGTCCTACAGAGCCCAATGCCGGCGGCAAACAGACGTTTTGCTGGTAAGAAAATTGAGATTGGCTGTAAAAGCAACACAGCGAAAATTTCCTGCTCCACCAACTTTTGACTAGTCTGACATGTTTTCAAAGACCCGCTGCTCAATTCAAACCCGGTCTCCTGTTCGCAAATGTTCGCTCCCAGAAATAGATTTTGTGTTTCACTGTTTCCGCAGAAGTACGCGTTTCCTCTTTTCCTGGCAGCAATTCAAATTGCACGACCCAATACGCTCAGATCCACAGCAGTACGCGTTACAGAAAAATATTTCCCAATCACGTGACCGCACTTAACAGACCAGCTCAACAAAGTTGACGCCTTCGTTCGACGATGCGTAAGAAACAAAAGCACTCGAAAACAACTAATGTGCCACGTTCATATGGTATTTCTGCTCCGTGTGGTTCACATGCACATTGTAATTCTACTCAGTTGAATAGAAATATACAAACAGGGATTACAAAAAATGGTAACCCAAAAACATACTCGCGGGGACCCTAACATCTTGGTTGAGGGCCTTTTGCATTTTGAGTGGGACCCTTGTCCTTTGAACATACAGAAAGCTATTTGTATTTCATAATTTCAGTTTGGCTTCTTATCTTCAGGTAGAAAATCCAAATGTGTTAAAACATATTATTAATAACAACCATGGGAACCTTTTTCAAAGTGGGGGGGCACACGTCCAAGTAGAAAAAATGTAGAAAAAATTTGTGGTTTGAATTGGCAACTGTGACGTCACAAGCATTAAAATATGACGTCACTAACTTTTTTCAGCATGTTTAAGAAATTTTATGCAATCTTTTATAAGCCCTCTCAACGCCCTCTATCTACAGTACACCCTATCTACCTGAGCACATAAATGCAACCAAATCTTGCACAAAATTCATCCACAAGTAAGTACAAATACAACATGCACAGAGCTAAGGAACGTCCTCATATTACATCATCAGATAGAGGTGAGATGGACTTTGTTGCCAGATTCACCGTCAGCTCCTTCACCATATGAAGGTCAAAATTACACTATTTCAGACAAAATTACACCATGAAAACGTTATCTGTGAACCGNCTGAANTTCAAATAGGCTGTTAAAGGGGTAACTCCAGGTCAATAGCGTCACCCGGGCTCATCACNCGATTTGTGCTGACTGATTGCAACCGTTCGAGCTTTGTNTCACTGAAATTTCCATTCACTTTCATTCTGGCTGGCACTATCGTTGCTCTGTGACGTTAGTTACGTGACAGTAAATGAGAAGTTCTCATGATAACTTCTCCACTGTTGAGTAACGTTCGTCAAAAAGCAATGATAACGCCAGCTAGTCCTCTGCTTACTACGCTGGTTCATATTAGCTCGAGTTACTGGACAATTTATCGTTCGTTTGAAAATATTCTCTAAATGGGAACTGTCAACTGGATTGGACTTCATATCCAGTGTTCTATATCAGGGGTGGGCAAACTTGTTAAATGGCAAAGTTTTTTGCAGAAAACTAAAAACACCAGCGAGCCGCAAAATCAGTTTGTAATGTCAATACAAATACAGTCCGGAAAAAAATGGAAGTTTTACAGAAAATGTTTTACATAAAAAGCTACATCAAATCGCGTAGACTCCCTGGCAACTAACCTTACGAATTCGTGTAAACACATTGATAAATGACACAAACCTTAAATATTAAGCGACAATTCGCTATCATTTTGAGATACTGCTATTCAGCGAGAAGATCCGCACAAAACATGCGGCGAACCGGATGCGGTTCACCAGCCATAGTTTGCTCACCATTGTTCTATACAAATCCATTGCTTCAAAAAAAATGTAGTCTGATATTAATTTTATTTTTGAAAATAACATAATTGCATGGGGCAGCTCGGGCTCGAACGGATGAGCCCGAGCAAAGCGCGAGCGAACGAAGTCGAGAGAACGCCTACTACGAACGAAATTGTATTATTCAGGTCACCTGCAACATGGACGAAAGGCCAGATATGGAACGACAATACATGAACAGTGATAAGGTCGAATGAAAATAGAAAATAGCCTGAGTAAACAACTTAGTGAATTGGGACCGTGGGTGGTGCCACAGATATACAAAGCAAGCAAGCTCGCGTTCTTCAATATAAATCATAATCGAAGACTCAGGCTATAAGACCGTGTAGCAAGTTGTAAAGTTGTAACGCAAAAATAAAATATAGCTATTTGGTATTGCTAATGCAAAAACAAAAACCAGTTGAAGTTGATATGTCAAATATTTCATTTGCGTATAAGATTCATCAAAATTTTACTGTTTAGAATGGTGTTAAAACGCTTGAAATTACACCAAATTAAAATAATATTTCGGAGTAGCAGGACATTTTTCCTACAAATATGCATGTAAAATTACACCATCTTTGTAAAAAATGCTTTAGTATTACACCATTTGGCAACACTGTTCGACAACGCCAATGTGGTAAGCGAACCCGAGAAGGGTGATCAGATTGTACATGGTATTCTGCCAAAAATTTACGAAATCCTGCCAGTTTCACTGCCAAATGACAAATAATGTATTGCAAATGAGGCTGCCAAAATTCTGCTAAAGTTTAAACGATTTACTGTACTTTAACAATAGACCCAATCCTAATTGTGTTACTCAAACTTATTTAGGCAAAATTCGAAATTTAAAAGTGGGGGTGCCAGGCCCCCCAGAAAAAGTAGTGGGAGTGNCTAGGCCCATGCGGCCCCCCCGGTTCCGCCACCTATGANNACAACNTATAGCAAACCAAATTAAGTTTTATTGTGTAATCATTATAATNAAAATAGAATCATGAANAAAATCACATAAATTTTTGAAAGCGCGTAAACTAAAAATGGGGGCTCCTTCAAACCGCGTAGATTGAAAATGGGGNTCCCAATCCCTTGCACACCCTGCACACTCACTAAGACCACCACTGATCATATATANTGCTCTCACTTTTAGGGATTTTGTCCCTAGATTTGAACTTTTGACCCTTTNCAGGGATTTTCGGAAAAGTCTGAAAATGTGCAAAATTAATCATTTCAGTTTATTTTGCAAATCACGTTTGGTTCTATTTTTAACNTTTATCATGGCGCTCCGATTTTATGCTACACCATCACAGATTTAGCGATTTTTTTATGTAAAAAAGGGAATTTTTGNTACTATTCTTGGGATTTTGACGTTGTATTTGTGAGGGCCCTGATCACATATGGTTATACAATACTTGCAGTCGAAGCTCGGATCGGAACAATGTTGCTAGATGTGCTATTTTCCGCCAAATTTGGCTCTTTTTTATTTGGTTAATGGGTAAAATTTGAGTGTGGCAGGTGGCGGATTTTTTGGCTAGTTTTGCCGTATTTCGGCGAAAATATTGGCGGATTTTTGTACAAGATTTAGACCAGTGTTTGGTTCATAAAAAAGTTATAAAAACCACCCCAAANTANTATGCTGCCCCAAATTCATTTTCCCGGTTGTGTAGGTTGTTTGTACCAGTGCCGGTTTTTCAGTCCAGTGGAAACCTTGTGTTTAGTTAGGTTTCATTGATCAGCTCGATGGTCGTCACTTGACAGGTCGATGTAGCAGACGCGTGCCGCACTGCATTGAATCTACCTACTCAGAGAAAAAATGTGGAAAGTCTTAAATTGTATAAATAAATACTGATCAGATTCGTCCAAAAAAACATGGTTAAAAGTGATCCTATTAGATTTAATATTCGGCGATTTTTGCCATGACTTTTCAACCAGAAACGCTACAAAGTCAATCAAGGCCTCTAAAGACTCGTATTATAACCTTGAATCCAATTAAATCCAATAAAACTTTGAGCCACGAAATCGGCTCGATTGTTGAACTCCCGTAGGATGATGACGTCATCCAATGTTTTGACAAACTTGTCAATCATGTCAAAATCTCCTGTGGTTATGAAAACATCAACAGAAAGCCCGACATCTCACACTTAATTTTTCTAATCTGAACTACAAGACTTTCCCCATTTGTAGAGGGTTTGAACAGCTCTATAGCTCAATCTGCTGCCAAGTGATGGCCATTTATAAAAAGGGTGTAATATAGCCCATCCTGGGACAGCGTTTGTGAGAGTACAATTTTTTACCAATTTTTGTTTATTTTTTATCCATAATTTTGGCTCCAGATATGCTAGAAAGTCAATCAAGGGCTCTAAAAACGCGGATCACAGCCTAGTTTCCCAAAAAATTGAGCCAAACAATGGCTTATTGGGTTGGCGCCCAGGGCTAGGCCAAATTGCCCAAAAAGTCGCGAAATTGTGCCCCATTATGACGTCACTCACAGAAAATCACAATCTCAAAACGAAAAACAATTTCTTATTCTGCAGTAGAAGACTTATTGAATCCGTACAGGGTTTGAACAGCTCTCCAGCTCAATCGGCTGGCGAGTCATATGGCATTGCAAACTTTTCAAAAAATGCAAAAACGTGGCGCACGGGGGCTTAGAGGGT
>JGI24158J21664_10012859_pt1 | contig 11072 bp, 8 predicted proteins | sample Ectturendosymbi3_FD_21664 | JGI IMG/M metagenome (IMG submission 21664)
CATCTGTCGAAATGCTGGAGGGGTATATGCTTACCTGTTGAAATGTTGAAGGGGTGCATGCTCATCGATCGGAATGATGAAGGGGTACATGGTAAGAGAAAGGTTGGGAACCCCTGATCTAGTCGGACGGAGGTTAATGAGTAGTTCGGAAGAATTGGTGACTAACTTAACTCAACCTTTTTCATATAAAGACAATCCCTGCGCGTAGTCTGGCCACAGAAGATTCCTGGCCTAGCGGATGCGAACTAAGAATACAGTAAACTATCCCTATGTGCGCTAACAGTTCGCTCAAGTATTTGAAATTACAAACCTTGCGGAACGATATCAGTAACCATCATCATTCCACTATCTTCGTGACCTAATACGTGGCAATGAATTGTCATCGGTCCGGTGAACCTGTCGGTGATGAAACGAATCTGCAAGTGTGATTTTCTGAGTTAGTATATCTTTGCAGAAGCCATATATATCTAAATTCAGACTACACTCAGTGGTATCAATGAGCCAGACAATTGCGTCATTACAGAAAACGAAGAAAACACTCATGGCTGCGATAAATTGAAACAAATGTTTCACATTGATTAAAGCAAAAACTTTTGGCAAGCTGGATTCAGGTTGCACTGCAATACTTTGATTGTGTCTATTTCTTTTGGAGAGAATTTCTGCTCAATTGTTGGAAGAGCTCCAAGTGTTTTTTCGCGAATATTCATTTCAGGCACTTCCACGATAGCATTTTCAGAATGTTTTGAAAGACATGCAAATGAAGATGGTTTTCATAATAAACATTTTTGCTTTTTGACATAAAGCTGGATGCTTCTTGTTAAAATTTTTACCTTGTGCCGTATTTTCTACACGATATCTAACAATTTTCAATAAGCTGAGAGTAGAAGAAGACGAAACATGTGATAAGCATCTGCTTGTTTATTGCCCGTTTCGATTATCAGATTGCCTGATCGCGAGCTTGTCTTAAATGAGAGGAAAAGCTAACGATGAACCTGCGTACGATGAACCAATCGTAACAATCAACTGAAAACTCAACAGTTTTGTCGTTATAGCAATAATTCCCTGTTTTACTTGTGTTACCTGACAAATGTCATAGGCAGTGAAGAATATCTGAAATGAACAAGGATTTCCCAAACTAAAATGGACTTTTAAAATCGGGGTAAAAGTTTGAAGTGATCTGTCAAGAACAAAAAATGGCAATTGTGGTTTTGTTTTGCTTTCTGAACTTCCTTGTAGATTTATCTTTGCATTTACCTCCAGCGCTAAAGACGACAACACATATCCTTAACTAGTTTTATGTTGTGTTGGTGTATGTACAAGCAGTTGGAAATTCACATTGCCCTTTACTAATATGAGTTGGAAAAAGTAGTTGAAAGATTCTAAACAAGGGGTAACCAGCGTGGTGCCCGCGGGCACCAGGTCGCTCGCAAGAACCATGTAGTTCGCCAGCGGGCCTGTTCTAAAAATAACATTAGCATGATCAATGTCTTCACATTAACAAATATCAAAACTAAAATAATTGAAAGTAAATTGAGAAAAATTTTTATTTCAGAAGTGTGTATCAAACTAGTAGCCCTTCGCATTAATCGGTACACAAGATAGTAGCTCGCAGTTTCAAACAGGTTGGTGACCCCTGTTTTAAACTCTTCAATAGGGTTTTTTGAAGAAGGATTCAATTTGCGTCACCTAATAATTGAAAAGTCACTAGCGCTTGCCTGTGGTATTTCAAACTGGGTTTTACCACGATGCGGTAACAGTGTACAGACATTTCATCACGCGTCATTTCATTACTGACATTTAATTACTAGATAGTTAATCACGCAGACCATTAAATACCCAGACATTTAATCCCTTAGACACTTAATCACTCGACAGATCAACACGCAAGCACATAATTACTCAAGCACTTGATCCCTGTAACTGGCTGGCTTATTCCTTTAGGCAAGTTTCTTTGATCTGACAGCGGATCTCTTCATTCACATGTCATTTGGCCCTGAAGCCTTTTGAGAGCTGTCTCAACTTTTAATTTTTTTGTTAAAATTTGAACATGATTGATAATGATAATAAAGTATCATTTGGTGCTACATCAAAGGCAAGCCGTCATTAATTCACAAGCAGTATGAATTTTTAAGACATCGACAATATGTAAATGGGAATATTCAGCGGCGTTGTAAATGTTACCAGAGCAGCGAATGTCAATCAAGGTTAACAACAAAAAACGATGAAATTGCAAGCAATAGTGATCATCAACACAATCATGGTGGTAATGTTGCGTCGGAAAACCCGAGCGGCAAGTTCACAAAGCTTCACACTGTGGCAGCAAGCAACAACGGAGAGCACATTCCATGATCACTCTATTATTGCTTGTTCGCGCCATATATGGTGCTGTTCTTCGCGCACATCCCGTTCGCGGTGAATCGCACATTCAACGCAACGTGACACAAAGTGTTATGCGAAAAGTTAACGAAAGCGGTATGAAAGAAGACTACAAAAAGAATGACAAGCTAAGATTGGCTTTTCGCTGCTTACCCGCTTTAGCTATGGTTCCTTCATCTGACGTCACTGAAGCTTTTTTGATACTGGCTGACAACATGCCAGGCCACGAAAATATACCCGAGATTTTAGCGTATTTTGAGCACGCATATTCGAGGCAGACAACGGCCAGGACGCAGTGAACGTTATGGTTCTACCATCTTTCCAATAGAAAGATACAATCATTTCGAAACTGCGTCTGAAGGGATTGCAAGAACAACGAACGCTATCAAAGGTTGGCATTACGGATATAGGCACTTTTTCAGTGTCATCACCCAACATTTTGCGAAAGGACTTGAAAAAGATATGCAAATGCAACTAACAGCATCTTTACAAGGTGTATCCGGTTTGCAGCCACTTGCACCGAAATGTTATTAAACGCTGAAACGACGAGTCGGAAATGCAGTAGCTCGATACTGGTTTAGTGAAAATTTGGTAGACTTGCGTAGTATTGCGTATTTGTCATATAAAAGAGACACATGTGAATTTTCATTGCTTAATTGTCTTTTTAATATTTAGAGATTGATTGTCACGTGATTAACTATCCAGTGATGAAATGTCAGTGATTAATCGTCACGTGATCAAATGTCACCAAACCGTTCAAGTGATTAATTGTCTGCGTGATTAACTATCTAGTGATTAAATGTCAGTGATTAACCATCGCGTGATGAAAAGTCACCAAACCTGCGGTAACATATATTAAGCTCGACAGCTCAAAGATTCATTGGTTTTGGGTTTGTGGCATAGTAAAAGCTGGTCACGTGTTAGTACAAACTATCATGATATTTTAATATTTATGGCGATTGTATGCCTATAAGTTCAACTGTCTGTTTCCACATTCCCACTAACCGTTATATTTGACAAGGGAGGAACTGCAAGAACGTCGCGTAGGACCCCACTTTCCGAGTATCCAATTGTTCCCGGACCTCCTTCCTTCCAGCGGATGTCGTGTCCGAGATACTTATCCCAGTTGATCGGTCGAGGAATGTCAGCTTGGGGATCTATTAAAACAAAGCCCTAAGAGCAAAAGCACTTCATTGAAAGGATTAGGTGTAGGCGGTACTAATATTTGTTAATTTCAAAAAAAGCAATCGTGCTTTTCTTTCAGAATCCATCAAAATTACAAGACCTGCAAAAACAATTTAATTTGCTTGGTAAATGAAAATCTGGAAATAAATGTCAATGAGGTTATTTACATTGGGACTCACCATATTTATCGTATTGATATTTACACGTCTCATTATTCTGATTCCACAGCTTCATTTTTTCGGTCATAAGATCAGCCCCATAAGGCCCAATGTATTTATTGTAGCTGATGACCTTCACAACATACAATAATGCAATACTTACTGATTGACATACGATGGTATTCGTGAGATAACTCCTTTTTGAAAAGTATAAATGTAGGTTTTAACTAATAACATGAAAGCAAATTTATTTGAAAAGATTATGCATAGGTTATATTTTGCATAGTATGTCAATGCCGCTTTAAACCTTGGAAATGGGATCATTGGTGGAAATGATGCCTACTCCGCTGTTTGCGATCATTTCAAGAAAAGAAACTGTTTTGAAAGTTATTGAGAAGTGGCGTCGTGCCTATAAAGGTCTCGCGGTTCGGCTGAATTCTCCAAATTTGAATTTGAACAACGATATACTTACATTGTTTGTGTTTTTTGAATGACCAAAGCATGGGCGTTTTTATTTTCAATGAATACACCTTTCCCAACTTTTCCTGAATTGACGTCCCTGTTAGAGAGTTAATTTGTGATAGCGTCTTTCTAGTCTGTTGTGTCCTTGACTGCTCGTTTTGGATATTGTATGATGAAATGCAATGGTTTTGTCGCAGGTGGTTATTACGTACCTTAGTAAAAACAGCGAAACGATGTTTCACAGCGGTTTGTTCATGCTCAAATGGTATAAAACTGTTTGAACATACAAAAGCCCTGGGAAAATCACGTGAATATTTGATGGACAAAAATGCAACTCACAAAAATAGGAAAGATCTGTTAGCGTTTTAGCTTAACCGCTATTCCATTCATACCATTAGATCAGAAAATGATAATAATGATTCGCCAAATCTAGCAAGTGCCTTAAAAACAAATGAACAAATTTTGCTTATTTCAATATTTGTGTGCAATGATAATAGTTATAGTGCATGTGGGTATTTGAAGGGATGTATTCAGTTGTTGAGGATTTTTTTCATCTTTACTAAGTCAAAGGTTAAAAAGAACTTTTGAACATTGTTTCAAAATTTGGGCAAAAACACGAGTTCAAATTTTATGCGCGATCTTAGATCATTGGAAAGATCATTGCTTTAACCAAGCTTTTTGTAAAACCAGTATAATCGCACCTAGCATTATCGCGCTTAGCAGCCTCGGCTGCTGAAAAACAGAAGAGATTGTCAAGCTTGCTTGTGCTTGAAATTTTACGTTCGTACATTTAAAAAAACAATGCTTTCAATTTTTCGCGCAGATTGTGAAGCTGCGCGCAAAACAGTGTGAATAAGTATGAGTCGAACAATATTCAAAATATAAATAAAACTTGTCAAGCAGCTTTTCACAAAATTTTTTAAAAAAGTTGTAAAAGCATTTTTATCCAATTGAATTTAATGTAAAGATCTTTCAACACGGGCACCAGTATTTTGCCTTCGGTTTTCGCACGATTTGCAATGAGATCATTCATGTTTAACAAATATTTTGTTTACAAACCTGGAAACTGTTGATGTGCATGTGGATCGGGTGGAAAAAAAAGGGGCTTGGATTTATCAGATACCATTCTTGAAGAGTATCCACTTCAAATTTGTATCTAAAATTTCCAGATAAACGTAGATGAGAATAATCTGTATGCATGGCATTCATCAAAACCAAGTGTGTGCAACCATGCAGCACTCCCGGGTCAAACGCACATATACAGCATGGTCCACGGGCCACAGCTGCATGTGCCAAGCTCTGCGGTTTAGACAACTCGGCTGGCCACTCAGGAAAGGATGGCAATACCCTCTAAAAGTTGTAATGCTTGCTTTAAAATCTGGACCTTACTGCGGGCCACAAAACATCATCTCCCTGGTCACTTTTGGCCCGTGGGCCACGGGATGCACATCCCTGATCAAACCCAACAGGGAATTTTTGGCTTGTAGGAAAAAATATCTGACATATTTGTTGCCAAGTTGAAAATATAACCTATTTGTTATTTGGTAACAAAAGTAAAGCAAACATACTTTGAATAAGACAGACAACAAATCGTTGAAACAAAGCACATTACAATTCTGGGTTTAAAATCAGGGTACCTTTGAATTTTTTTAAATATATTGCAATGATTTTAGTTTAAATCTAATTTCTGCGCAGAGCTACTCATAACATATCTCAGTTGAGCCAAGATTTATTGTTTAAACCAATGCTAAGTTCTTCTTGCCAAAGCTATAAAAATCATTTGCACTGTTGATTGCGGTGGAAGGTTACGAATCGGGTGAAACTAATTAGATAAATAAAAATGTTTTCTAAGGCCTACTACAAGTAAGAACTAGAAAGCAAAGGTTGTCAAAGGAAACTGTACAGTTGAGCTTTAAGTAGACACGCACCGTGTTACCAGTCCCACAGCACCCAGTTTTTTGAAGTGTGACTTCGAGTTGGACGATGTTTGGAGGGTTGCAGAACCAAATAAGCGTTCACCAAAGCTCAGATGTTTCGAATTTTACTTACTGTGATTACTTCGAAATTGAGGGTATTTATCTTCCTGCAGCGAACTTTGTTTGTAATTGCAACGTCCGTAAATAAGGTGCATATAAAACAAGCTATGGTTTAGAAATACAGAATTGCAAGTTTTCCACAAAGCAGTGTCATATGAAAATGCTAATTTTAATAGAGAGTCACTCGGTATTGCCCACAAAACAATCACAGCAGGAATAACTGTCACAATTTCAAAATATGAATTTTGCTGTTTGTTTTTACATTCAAAAGAGACCCTGAAACCAAAGAGAAGTTGTTCTAAGGTCATCGCAAACCAATAATATTTTTTGTTTGTCATGAATATTTATTTATTGCAAAAGAATATTAATAATGAAAATACCTTGAAATTGAATACGATCCTTTTGCAAATACATAAAATAAAGCTGTCACTTGTTAAATGAAACACAATAAGGCTGCAAGCGCAAAATCTCACTTGTTTTTGATATAATATTTCGGGCAAGGGTTCTACATGTAAAATATACTACTCAGTTACGTATTTGTAATAAACACTGTTGTGCTGTAAGTACCTGTAATATGTTGAATTGGAAAATTTATTCCTGTTCATGCCAAGATATGCATCTGATTCAAGCACAAATCGTCTTTTTATATCTTGATATGTTTTATTAAGAAAGTTCCCGATGAATGCTGGCCTGTCCGGAAGTTGAGTTTGGAGCTTGGTTTGTTGTTGTGAACCGACCACGTTTAACGTGAGTAAGATTTGATTATGAGGTGGTTCGTCTGCTGTAGATAAGTGGTCCATGTCTGTGCTGGACGATTGCAGCTGCGTATTAAATGCAACGCGTAAGGAATAATGCCAGACAAGTCTTAAATATATGGTGTCAGAGCAGAAGCATTAAATTCGTAGTACAGCCTTGTGCAAATTACTTGAATGGAGCAACGAACACAAAATCAACAATGAATCGTCTCATTTCACCATTTGCTCTGTTATAAAACTTCTTATGTAGGAATATTTATAACGAATATAATTTTTTCTATTTCTCAGCAGCATTTTTAACACAGTCCGGCGTGTAGTCTTCTAGTTTTGAACAGAAGACAACCCCGCCAAGACTCCGCATTTTAATCCCCGACACCGGCAGCCATCCCCCTGGAGCGACCCTCCCGCCTCCCCACAGGTGTCGGGCGTTCCCCCTTCTGCTTGTACAAATGGGATATGGCCGCATCTGCGGCCTGTGAGTGTGGCGAAGAAGAACAAACCATCGAACCATGTTGTCCTCCAATGTCCAATCCATCGATCTCCACATGGATTGCACGGCCTGATGTTTCTAGACGATGAGGCAATCGAATGGCTGCTCAACACGATCCCGAGATCTACTGCGGCCAACAGTGGTTAGAGCAACTGGCTCAAAAGAAGAAGTCATTTTCTTCGGCAATTAAAGCAAGGTTGGGCGTGATTTATGAGGTTGTTATACTCCAAATACTATTTCCATCGGATGACAGCCATTTTTTCCATTGTTTTCTAAGCATTGATTATATTGGTGAAATCGGTCTGCACTCTGTAGGCCTACCATGAAGGTAAAATGGATGGTTTGCCTTGGTTGTAAAACTTGAAGGACGATGGAGTGCATTCAAGATTGTGGAACCACGCTAGAGCATCTGATGTTGATGAACAAAAAGCAGACGATTTCAAGACATCCTTCAGACAAATGGTTTCACGACAAATCTAGTCCTGACCTGGTGCAGTAACGTTGGTTTAAAAAATGGTTGCTTTCAGTTCATCCATTGAAAAGGAAGCATCTGTTCATGGGTAGTATGGCCTAGTCGCAAAGGTGGCTTTGGGAGGTTAACAGCAGATACCATAATGTTTAGACGTACTTCATAATGCGATAGAGCGATTAGGATGTTCTAGTGAAAAATAAAGCTTCATTTCAATTGAATTGTACAATGGTCGACACGAGTAATTTGTAAATTTTAAGATTACTTGTTTTGAGCTTCCGTCAGTAAATTGTAGACCTGTGGCACACTGGCATTTATTATTACTTTGATTCCAATCAATTGCTACACATTGAAAATATAATCTGAAACAAAGACATTGTTTGCACTGTAGGCAAACGTATGAACAACAATACACAACGCGAGAAGGTGGAGTTAGTATCGAATTTTCTAAAAACTCTGAAATTCTGAAAAGATTTATGAAAAACACTTAAAGAAAAACAGTCGAAAATCACACTCGTTGTTAAACTCACGTAGTATTCGCCGGGATTATTGCACACAATCAGCCAATCCGTTCGGGCCGATGGAACCAAGAAGCTCCTTCCTAGTCGAGGTGGTTTACCTTGATCGAGATACATACCATCCACAGCAATTTCAAGTATATCACAAGCAACATTTCCACTCCCATCCACTACGTTTAAGGCCAAATTGAGTTGTCCTCCAGCATTTAATAATCTGTTGAAAAAGAACATAGGCATTAGTTTTGACGTGACTAGACATGACCAAATCCGTAAATACTGTAGTTGACAGCTTGGAGTAACACCATCCGAGAGCACCTCTGTTTCCGCAAGGTTTGTTGCTGCACTTTTCGCGCGACTGGTGTTGTTCAACAACCTAAATTAGGCAGTTGTTGCCATAAAATTCTCACAAATGGGCCACGTTTTCGGTAGCTACGTGGATGTCAAAGTGCCACTCTACCGCTTTGCAACGGAGCCCTTTCGAAAAATTACCAATAGTCCCCTTTTCAGACATTCATAATTTGGAAACCCAACATTGCGCTCGCTACGCTTCTGAGAAAAAGAGCCAAGACAGCGCAAAGTGTTTTTACTCTGGGAGACTTGAACGCCGCACGCAAAGGCTATCTACGTTAAATGACTGGACATGGAAGATAATTCACAGGGGAAGAGCACGAATGTGTTGAAGAAACTAAAAGATATTTCCTGGGTTTTGTTAACATCTCCCAGACTAAATTTCGTTGCTCTAACGCTGTAATAGTGTAGAGCTGATAAATTGGGGAAACTCTTCGGCTCTACTATTGAGCCAACAGAGTGTGCTCACGGAGGGGTAATCCTAAGACTCCAGCTGGTACGCTGTGTTGATGAATGGATCACACTGACAGGAAGGGTTGGCATGCTGAGGTTGCATTTGATAGACGTCTCCCTGTTTTTAATTCAAGTATATGACCCAAAGCCAAGTTCACAGTACAAGGGATTGTTGGAGGAAACTAGATATGCCATGCGAAATGTTGGCTAACGAGTTCCTGATATTGTTTTGGGAGAAACGTAGGAAATGACACTGCGGTATGTAGGTTGTGATTGGTTATTAAGAAGATCCTTATTTAAATGACACTGGAAGTCTTCTACTACAACTGTGCTATAGCAGCTCTCCGCATATCATCAACACTTTCTTTCAACACAAGTGTTTGCACACGTACACCCGGTGCATAGATGCGTCGATCAACGATCATTCATTGATGTCTGCTTCGTTTCACATGACTCGAAAATTATGCAAAACTGTCACCTATTTGCCACAATCTGAGTCTACAAACACCAATAGGACTTATGAAAGTACAGAAAAGACGTTCAAAGACAACGTATTTTCTTGTTCCAGGAGCTCCTTTATCGCACAGTAGACACAGAAGAGGGGTGATTGCTGTTTCGAGCAACTTTCGTCTGCTGCATGGCTGTGTGAACAGAACTGGGTGCAGAGGCAGATGGCAAAAATAATCTCATTGTAGATCTGAAGTTGAAGATAGTATTTTAGCTACAAAATTATTCTAGGAGGCCTAGTTTCAAACTAATACCGGATCTTCTTTGTATGCACAAAGACCTGAAGGGCGAAAATCAGAAAAATCTAGCGTCTCAACGGAAAAACACAAACGGTGTTAGATTCGTCAATGACAAAATGTTTGCCTTACTCAGAAGCAAAGAAATTTTGGAAAGTGAATTTTAGGAAATGGATCAATATTACAAAGTTGTTTTGGACACAATCAATCTCATAACATCGTGCACACAACCAGGTGCCTTATGGGAGGAAAACACCCTCACTGCGGCCGACGTCTGTGCAGTGTCTACGGAAAGTTGAGAAGGCTGTAAGCTGCGATGAAAACCGACCTAAATTGTTGAAGCTCTTACAAGAGAAGAGAATTTTGCGGCTAACGTGTGTGCGTCAAAGCCTTGATGTTCTAGTAAAACAACGACGAATTGGCAAGCTTGGGTGATCATCTCCAAACACAAAAAGCGAAGAAGGAATCCACAAACTACTGGAATATTGGCTTCCCACTCTCCCTTGGAAGGTGTATGCCAAATGCTTTGAAAAAAAGGTGCCTCAAAATTATTGTGCTTAATGTAGAGGATATCCAAAGCGTTTTTTCCTGGAAATAACATTAGATATCAAACTTTAAATCTTCAAGAGTTTTTCGAGAAATCGTGCGAGCATGCCGCGTATGGGTGTGCTTGGTTTGTTTTTCTTTATAAAACAAATGACTTTGGTGAATCGAAAAACACTTTTAGGATATTTGCGTGTGATCACATCATTGCATTTCTGCAAGAATGTTTCTGTCCGTTTCAGCAGCGTTTAGTCAAAATTATTCGCCATGAGTGCTGCACTTAAGAAAGTGTGTGTGCTTTCCAAGGTTGTGGAGTCGGATCTGAAATGTCCGACTTCCACTAAAACTTTTCCAAAATTTGCGACTCCGACTCCTTAAAATAAAGTAAATGCATTTTGGCTGTCAAGAATTTTGTAGCATCTAACACTTGATGGAAACCATGGTACAAAGCAGAAGGTCTCTGTTTCAACAAAAGTTTCACAAAAAATTGTACCATTTCAAAAGGAATTCTCAACTTAGGAGTGTCATGCAAAAAA
>JGI24158J21664_10012861_pt1 | contig 11072 bp, 6 predicted proteins | sample Ectturendosymbi3_FD_21664 | JGI IMG/M metagenome (IMG submission 21664)
TTCTTAGATCAAAGTTATGCAAATTATTTCCAATCTTGCAAATGTTCTGGTAGCATAACAGAAAATCGACGTTGGTAAAAGCAAGTCAAACGTTTACATAAAATCCGGCTTATAAGTTTTACAATTATTTTTTCCAACATGTCCGATTGGGCGAAACAGCATTTGCAAAACGGAACAGAATTATTTTGACAGGTTTGAAAATAAGTATGACTTTTCAATATTTTAATCCTGGCGTATAAAGCAACACGCAAATCCATTCACCAATGTGCTTTGATCACTCCCTCCTTGTTGGTGTTTAGGCAGATGATGAAAGCCGTGACGGCAGCTCTTACGAAAAAAGCCGTCTCAATGCTAAGGGTCGTTCATTTAGAAGGGCGTTTTTAAGTATTGCTGCTGAAACAAAGTTTTTCTTGCAAGTATCCGTGCATCAGGTGGTGCAACAGAAAATCAGTGAGTCAGGACCGCAAAACTCACGGCAAAAAGAAAGATGCTACATTCGCTCATTTGCAATAAAACCACAGGAGTGCTGAGTGTTGCAGCTAGCATTTGGTTACGTGTAATTCAATTTTCATTCGTTTGTCGTGCTTTCACATAATTTTCAAGAACTTATTGAAAACATGTCGCTTTTGCCAATGTAATTTTACAAAAAATTTTTCTGATGAGTTTTCGAAAAATAATGTGCTGTTTTCGATCAGGGCAAACATTGTTTTGAAATAATCTCTCACGGCGTATTCAAAACGTTTTGCGAAAACTTTCTTATCCTCGTGTAGAAACAACGTGTAAATATCATTCCAGCATGAAGTTGATATGTTGATATTCTAAGGCCTGCAGAAAATCGATAAACTGCGCAGCTAAGCCTCTCGCATGCCGTTGAGTTTTCTTCTGCATTTTCGGAATGGCTTTTTCAACAACTGAATCAAGACAACACTCTCCTTTCTGCAAAGTAAAATTGGGCATTCTGACAAAAACTCCGTATCTCTGTACCCACCAATTCTGAAGCATGGCGAAAAGCATCCGTCGAATGAACTGACATAGCGCTTCGTCTAAATCGGTTGGTATTTTTGTCGTTAGATAGTGAATTTGTTGTAAAACCGAAAGAATTTTACACTGATTTCGAAAATACTGTGCATTTCTCAAGCATTTTTGTGCCTGATAGTCATCTTTTACAAGGCACATCACTTAGGAAAAAACATTTGTGGTCTTTCAACGCTGTTTCAATTAATATCTCTTACAAGATATACAAAAGCACAAAATCGCCGACTGTTTTGCAGAACCATCTTGCAAATGTGCAAAAAAATCAGATGTGTCTCAGCAACGGCATAATGCGGCTCATGACTCGCACTAGTAAATTTTTTGATGTCTGTATTCTGTTAAAATAGTTTGTATCAGAAGCGATTCTGTCCTCAGGAGTCGTTTGGTTTTTGCAAAAATTCTGTCCTCAGTAGTCGTATGTTTTTTGCAAAAATCACTTCTGTCTCTGCAACACGTTTAAACAAAAGACTGTTGTTTGAAATCTGCGTAGTCGTAGTCTATTTTATTTCGTTCAAACCAGAACTGAAAAGTTCTTGCAACTTACCTTGGTAAAGAAATGTCGCTTTTTTGCTTCATTACACGTTCTTTTTCGTATAGGCGTAGTGACTTTTCTTTCATATTGCAATTAATTTGGGGAGACGCTATCTTTGTAAAAGTGGTCGCAGTAAGTTTTAGTTTGAGCTTCGTGGCACGGATTGTATTAATTAACTGCAAACAACTGCATAATTCGCTTTTTGCAATGGAACTAATTTAGTCTTATGAAAAAAATTTCGTGTTTGAGAACCGGCAAACACAATATTATTACTCCAGTTAACAACAGCGTCAATTGTTTGTTTTCATGAACATTTGTATTTGTCGTAGGTAGGCTACTTGCACGGTCACAAGCCCAGCAACAAAAACTTTGCACCGGTAAAAAATTAGGATCTTCCCTGAAGAAATAGTGATGTGCACAGGCTCACAGCAACGTTGAATAAAAAACGTAGGTTTGACTAAGCTAAGGGTTCCCGAACTTTCTCTGGCCATGTACCCCTTCAGCATTTCAATAGACGAGCGTGCACCTCTAAAACAGTGTTTCTCAAACTTTTTATTCCATCGCCCCCCTTACACTCTCGACACGTCGTTTGCGCGCCCCAAGCCTGATAAAGTACACACAAGGTAGTAAATACAAAGAATTTTAAGTATTAAATACCTGAACCAAGCTATTAACTACCTTAACCAAGCAATTGTATTAAGACGCTAATATTACGTTCAGAATTCTTGTGAAAATAATCCACACTGTAGCCGGACACACAGACGATCCAGAGTAAAAATTTATCGGATAAATTGCTTTAACAACAAGCTCCAACAAATATCATAGTAAATGAAAATTTGCAAGAAACTAGCATGTCATAACAGTAGGCTACTGAAGTAAACTCAATGATTGATTAGTGTTTGAGCGTTTTTAACCCTTTGTGTTGTTTCCCCCCTTATCTGCCCCTTTGGTTTCATCGCCACCTTGCCCCTCAAAATCGCCCCCAAAGGGGTGATTCCGCCCACTTTGAGAACCACTGATCTAAAATTTCTTATGACAAAAAGGCTGAGGAAGATAATAAAAATATGTTTACCAATAAACATATACAATAATTACTGGCTCTAGCTTTGCAGAAGGCTGTTTGAGGAATCTCCTACCTGGTTCTGCTCCCATCTTCTTGCAATGATTCAAGCTTGCACTCAACATTCAGCAGTAATAGTTAAGTCGCAACAGTGACCAACACCAAGCGAATCAATCGCAATTTATTGCGTTAAGCAAATTATTTTCGTGTGTAGCACATTGTACACGGATTATTTTGACAGCTGGTGCGGGATTACGCACGTTTTGCAGCCAATCCATTCAACACTTGGATTGCACTTTCAAAAGCTAGAATGTTAACAAAACGGTGGTTGGCCAATTTGCTTTCGATATCTAAATAGGCTATCTATACACACAGGCTATAGGCTACAAACTACATCCTATTCAAAGCTGTTGTTGTGAATAAGCCGAAACATGGGAAACGAGGAGCTCAGTTTGCAATACATGTAGGTGAGGTGAGGGACCCATGGAACGGATTTTTTCAAACGGGCATATAACCTAGATTATCCAGTGAAAGTTGCTGAAATTTTGTTCAGTTGAAGATTTATGGACCAAAATTGTTCATTTCAAGTTTTATAAAAATCAATGAATGTTTTATATGTTTTTTTTGTTTGAAAAATTTTCAATTTTGTTCCATGGTTCCCACCCCGCTGGGACCTTCAGAAAACCCCATAGGGAACGGTGGAGCAATTCCTTTTTGCAAATAATAAACAACAATTATCTCGATGATGCTTGCCAAATTTTTTAGCTATGTTTTTTCGTTGTCAAAAATAACTTATCAGCAAAAATCAGTTCGTATCAGCCAAACTTTTTTTGCTATATATATATATATACGTTTAACGTACTAATGTGAAAAATGTGAATTATTTGAGTGCTTCGCCAATGATATTTCGCTAGGTTTAAACAAAATTCTATTCGCGTCATTCAAGAACTTTACGCTTTTAGTTGCAAGTCATATTTTATGTGCAAACTAAGAAGATAAACTCACAATTTCTATTAAAACGTGTGTAAAAACACCACAAAAACGAAACAGAATTTTGCACATTTTTAGGTTTTCTACCTCCGGAACCAATATTTAGGCCGTATTACAATACATTTATATTCAATACAAGTAGAAAATATCTGCAGTGTTTCACCCAGTTTAATCTAAAATCCAGATTATTTCCAATGAAACTTTAGGGCAATTGTACAGTATAAGATTTTCAAATTGTTAAAAAAAAGTTTTAAATTATGAGGATTAAAAGCCATAGTTTGTGGTAAGTTTCTTGATTCTACTTTTCTGAGACTGAGACCCCACGTTGCTTTCGAAGTTCTCTCAGATAATCTTGTACTGCTATTTGTTTCCACTCCCATTATTTTTCATGTTGTTATCCTCAACTTTAGCACATTTTAATGCAAATAGACACGCTTTCTTTTTGTTCAGTGAGTAGGCTACATTAATTTTGTTAAGAATGGTCCTTTGGAGCACATTCCTCTTCTCTGGTAACACAGACACTTGAACAAAATATACTTCATGTTAACTTTGCCTGAAGCTAAAACGTTAAAAAGTGAAAATTGGTTATCTAAATTGCGGCCACAGACTTCCTTGAAATCGTCTCCCTATTGCTCTGTGTAAACGTTTTAGGTTTTTGACCGGCTGTAAAGATGTAGAGTGGCCAGTGTAATATCTAATGATTGCTACTTGTCTCAAGTTCAATGTATTGGATTTTTGACATCATAAAACACTATTTAGGTTGTTGAGCAGTAAATAAACCTCTGTTGGACTTTATTTTGTGCAATAAACTTTTGCAAAATCAAGGAATTACGAATTGAGGGACCAATGGAACACGAGTGTTCCATGGGTCCCATCAACACCCATTTTTGAAAAGTGCACGATTTTACACTGCGTCCTAGACCTATCATCCCCATTTTCTCTGAGATATTTTTTAAACTCCCAACCTATCCTGGGAAACGTTTGGAACTTTCTACATTGAAATTATGATAGGCAAAGAAATTCAAATTGCTATACGATTGCAAAATATTTTACTTTGATGCCACAAAAACGAAAAAAGTGCCTAAATTTTTTTCAGATCGACACAGATTCTTCCTGTTTCCTGTTAACGGACAACACTGTTGTCCGTAAATACAATATTCACAACCACATACCAAGAGAATATGGTCACCAGCTGGAGAGTAATTTAAATGTTTCTTCGGTCCCTGTGTTCCATGGGTCGCGCACTTCCCATAGTCAATAGTTTGTTCAGGGGCTTTCACTAAAACCAAAGATGAATATCACCGTTTTTATAAAATCTAAATTGATGTCTGAAAACTTCGGGGCGGATGCAAATGCTCGGTTTTCCCCACACTAGTTGTGGGCCTGATTCAAGCAAATATGTAAGTTCAGTTATTGGTCTCGTTCTCCCCTCCATCAAACGTTTAGCCCGCGATTTTTGTGTTATATGAATCTGCTACTGTACAAACACATAGATGACAAAATCAATGCTGCATGTTTTGCGGAAAGTATTGGAATATTAGGTTCAATATGACGATTATCATTGCGACAATATGACTGTTTTTCGCTGGCGGAGCAAATAGGTAGGTTCAGTTATTGGTCTCGTTCTCCCCTCCATCAAAAGTGTAGCCCACGATCTTTATGTCATGTAAATCTGCTACAGTGTACAAACACATAGATATCAATATCATTGCTGTATGTTTTGCGGAAAATATCGGAATATTAAATTCAATTTGACGATACATCATTGTGACAATATGACTGTTTTTCGCAGGAGGAGCAAACAGGTAGGTTCAGGTATTGGTCTCGTTCTCCCCTCCATCAAAATTCTAGCCCGCGATCTTTGTGCTGTATGAATCTGCCATAGTGTAAAAACACGTAGATACCAAGATCACTGCTGTGCGTTTTGCGGAAAGTTTTTTTTAATGAGTATGTAATGTCCTGTTTATCGCACATCATCATGTGAATGAGCATATTCCAACGGGATTTGCACCACTTCATATTCCAATGCCTTAAAATTTCTGAGCATGACAGTGGTCTTGAGGGTGTTTGCCAAGGTAATATTCAGGGCCGGCCCTGGCAGGTGCGGGGCCCAATGCAACACATAGGCGTGGGGCCCTTCTGGATCAATAGTGTTGTGACGTCACCATGTTCAGTCAACCGTGCTACGACTGTTTTAATAAAATAACTATATCAATATCAAAATTGACAGCAAATTATTGGAGTTCGTACGTATTTATCAGCAGTTTCTTTTTTGGAGGGGGGTGACTCATGCGTCCCTTAGATACGTCCACGTTTATGACTAATAGCACGCTGCTGTGGTGGACATTAGACAGTGTACTGCTACTAGTCGTAATCAAGCTGAAAGCTCTAAAAGCAGTGGTTCTTAACCGGGGGGCACTCCCCCCAGGGAGGCGTCAGGAATTTCCAAGCGGGCGCGAGCCCTTACATGCTCTGCAACATGGAAAGGCTTTGAACGGATATGTGTCCCTTCCTAACGCTATGCCAATGCTGATTTTACGCCGCTACATGTTATTTGGTTTACTTCCGGCAGATATGGAAGTCGGAGTTAAGTTTCTTTAAATTTTGCAGACCGAATTCGAGCCTGCATAGAAACATTTAGGGGCGCAACTAGGGAGAGTGTTTAGTCGGCATGCCAAGTCCGTTTACCAATAACATCTGTGTCGTTCTCGCATTTGAGAACAACATCGTGGACATAGAATTTAAAGTATTTCTATTGGAATATCCGGTTTATGCGATTAACCGTACTATGTTTTTCACAAATGAATGTTTTGGTTTGAGATTCTGGATTCTTATGCGAAAACGCGGGTATAGCGTTTAACTGATACAAAATTAGTTGGAATAATCTGTATCCAATTTGCAAAATAGTGTGCGGTTATAAAGTTATGCAGAGTGAATAAAACAAACAAACAATTTGCAAAAGTTCGCACAAGTCTAAAACAAGTAACTGCAACACATTAAGCGTACAGGCAAGAGTGGGAACATGCATATCTGTGAGTACCAGTAAATCTTGCGCAATGTCGCTTAAAAGAAAACGTTTACCATCTAATGCTGCAAAATTATTTTGCACCAAATATTGGCCAAAAATTCTCAAGTGATCAGTGGCCTATAATTTTGGGTGCGGGGCTCTATACTACATGCCATGGCGAGTGACTGTTAGTAGTCATCAGGTCAGGGTCAGATCCAGCCAGAAAGGTTGGGGGGGGGCGATTTCAGATATATTTGGCAGTCAAGTCTCATTACGGGTTCTCTACTGTAAGAAAGATGACGTGTACTTCACAAATCTGTTGCGACAAAATAATGGACGGCAAAATGGTCTTACATCGCAAATGCTGTTTTCCTATTTGTACAAAATCATAGTGAATAAAGTTACTTTCGTAGGTTTTAGGGCGAGCGATCGCGCCCCTGGATGCGCTCCTGCATCAGGTTCAATGCAACATTGCTTCTTTTGAGGTTTCATTGTAAAAAATATGTAGCTTACCTCTTTCTTGAACAATGCAGAAATCTAACAACGTTATGGTTGTGCGCTTTGATGCAGTCAGATTGTTTATATTCGTCCTTATTCTTTGAACACTACAACCGCATTTTACTTTGCGACTGAGTTCTAGGACGTTACAGTGTTTGTTTGAGGGCGTGTGCATGTCAAAATACTTTACCTGGCCTTGATTAGGGTTGGGCTGGATGTAGTGTTGTACCAAGTGTTACGGATTAGCGAACAATAGTGTTAAGAAAGTGTCTTGTTCTACTTCCACACTCATTGTCAATCGTTCTGTTGTGTCTCTTTTTATCAATCTGCATTGTGGAGACTGTGTGTGTTTGTACTCTATGTACTTCGTGTTTGTTACAAAACCTTAAAATTAAATAAATTTACAAGAAATACATTTGTTATTGCAACTTATTTAAAGTCAGGGGGCGTGAAACAGAAAATTTACTTAAGGGGAGCGTGATGGAGAAAAGGTTAAGAACCACTGCTCTGAAGGAAGCTCTACAATGGAGATCTGAGCGGCGAGCCCAAGCGCAAAGTTACGTTAATCAAACCAANCTGACAAGCGAATTGACCTTACAATGCTAGTGGCGTGGCCAGCCCAAAATTTTGGGNGCCCAAAANTTATGACTTTAGGCGATCAACAGTATCTTTTTGGGACACTGCCTCTCAAAACATAAAATCACGCGATACGCTAAAAAATTTGTGGGGGACATGACCCACTGGCTCCCCAAGGCTACGCCTACGTACAATGCAATAATTACTTCACTCGTGTTGAACGGCACTTTCATTCGAAGAACTTCTGACTTGGAGAAAACTGTTAACATTGACTGATTCCCTTTCGCGCGTTCGGTAATCACAAGCGCCTGACTTCACAAGAGAGCAATCCATGCATCGCCCAAAGGTCCCGAAAAGCCCAATTTTATAGTTGTTCTTAATGCATGGGTTTGGAATGCAAACTGTTCTCTATGAATCACAAATGTAGCCTAATGTACAAAGATTTTAAAACTACCGCGTCACAGATGTAGACACAATTATCAAACGCAATATATATGGCTGATTGATGAAATAGAAGCGTATGGCCGCCCCATATCATTGTAAACAGAAACGAGTGTGCTGGCTGACATTCACAATTTTTGCTGTCCCTGGTTAAGCTGCATGGCAACCTCAAGTGTCTTTTACGTTTATGAACCTGAACTTCGAAGCAGTGGTATTTTACCTATTTACGTTTGCAAACAGGTAAAACAGAAAACACAATGAAAGTTTGCTGGACCGGCAAATGTTAAAAGTACTTGCACGACCGACAAGAAACGCGGTACAATTTTATGACAAAGGAAAGGAGGCAAATTTTAGTGCGCACGCTTCACAAATTTTTGCTGGTTTAAATGAGAGATTTGACTTCCACGGGTTCAACCTCTCATTTTTTTCATTTGTTTCAATGCCGTAGAGGTAATTTTATTTTCACAAAATGTTCAAATATATAATCTATGTTAAAATCTGCCATGAAACATAAACGCAAAATGTAGATGACCCACAACCAACTAAGAGCGTTCAGCGTTGCAAAACACAAGGATCTATCGAGAATTGAACAATGTTGCGTTAGCTGAACTGCCATAAGATTTAATACGGCAAAGGCTGGTCTTGACCTATTCATTGTGAGTTGATTTAATACACAACTTGTTTGCAATAGCTGAAGGTCTATTGCCAGTGATGTAGTCGAGACCGTAACTTCCGAGACCGAGACCTGGCTCAAATTTCGAGACGAGACCGAGATCGAGACTTTGTCATAAAAGCCGAGACCGAGACCTGGTTCAAATTTCGAGACGAGACCGAGACTTTGTCATAAAAGCCGAGACCGAGACTCGAGACTTCACATTTCTCTGATGGTAATTAAAGCTAAGTCCTTGAATAATGCAGCAAAAAAATAAATGGCACATTGCCAAATATCAAGATAATAAAAATAATCCGAAATTTGTGCAAACGGCCAAATACTGCAAACGTTTGTTACACAAGATGCGACCCCTATAGGGTGGCATCGTAACGTGCTTTAGATTCAGTAGATAACATGAATGCGTGGATTCTCATTACTGAATCTGGGACCGTTCTCGCAGAAGCTATGTCTGGTTAACAGATCCTATTAATTGCCCGAATATTAATTATTTCTCAACGGTTCATACTATAAAATATACACACCAGTGAAGCATATAATTTTCGGTTTTATAGGTTTTATTCATCACAATAAATATGTTCAAATAAAACAAACTGGTACTCACTGAAATACGATGTTGCGTAATATTCAAGCACTTCTCGACATGTCACAGCGCTCATATAACTCTCATATTTTAATTCTGCGCTTTAGTATTTGCGATAAGGAGATCTACATTCTATTCGGATCGGTTCTCCTATTCAAGCAATTTACTATATAAATAAGACTCAGTTTTCTATATTTCAATACATTTCAATTTGTAAATATACTCGGTAAGCAGATGCACACTCAATCGGCTGACGCTGAACTGAAGTCGTCACGCTCTCGTTTCACTGCTCGCGAGTTGCGCGGCTCGGAGCTCGGCGAGGCGTTCGGTAAGGTGTGGGAGCTCAGGCGGAAGTTTATCATTGATCAAAATTTCAAATGTTGCTGTTTTCAGTCGAAAGTAAGTTCAGTCAAGAGGGCTGATCCGGAGAAGGACCAAAGTAGTTTTTAATGACCACTGCCAAGCTGGATTCGATCCAAGTGGGCTACAAAGAGATGTAACCGACATGCCGAGCAGGAACGGGCGTACATCAAGTGTACACGCGTGTTGAGAAGATTCATGTGACTCTCACGCAAGTGTGGCGCGACCACTGCGGCATAAAAGGGAGCATTGCTCACCTATTATACGGACTCCCGAGTTCGTAAGCGGAAGAAGGTAAAACCTTCAACTGCTGAAGAAAGTAGACCAATTGACTGGACTTGGACTTGTACAGCAAAGGAATGAAAATAGGCTTTTAGTAATGACACATTCCGATCCTGAACAACTTGCCTGACGAAACTATGCTAGTACAGTACAGTATTCATACATCAATCTGACAGAAATTCACTTTCACAATCTGGTTTGCAGAAAACACTCTGGCAAAACTTCACTTTCACAGTCTGAATTTCACGAAATAATCTGGCAGAGTTTCGTTCGGACAAGCCACTTTCTGTAGTTTAACCTGACAGGGATCAACCCAGACAAAGCCACTTTTACAGTCTGATCTGACAGAGATTAACTCGGACAAGCCAGTTACTTCTGATCGTTACTGGCGCTTAGGGTCCCGTAACAATTTAACCTTGGCCCACCGGACCTAAACGCGGAGTGAGTTTTGAAAAAGACTGACTTTTAGTCCAAATGTGGCTGTATTTATACTTGGCGGTTGTTCCAGAATTGGTAAACACCTCTTTATTTAAGATGTTCAAATTGGTTGCTATTTGTTAAAACCTCAGGTGATTGGTTGACTTCACAACCACAGGCAACGCCAGGTACTTGTCGGTGCTCGGGTTTTCACCTTTTCACCACCAGTTCATGCTCCTCTCATGTGATTAATCATTTCCGTGGTCGTGTTTGGTCTTAGCTAATTTGGGCTAATGTCTCGTGACGTTTGGTGACATTTTTATTCGGGGGCTTGAGGTTATTGTCCTGGGATAGTCGTTTTCAGTCAGGTCAGCTGACTAATAGTCAGTTTTCATTGGCTGTAACGTTTTGTCTTTGTACTGACTGCCTCAGATTTGAGGTCATTTCAGCAAGTTTGTTTTCTGTATAAAGATGAGTTGTTACAGGCAAACTTGCCTGTAACACGTTCACTTTCACTTTCCTCTTAAGAATTTACAACCTCAAACCTGTGGCCTTATTTACAAATTCCATGAAGAAATGCATGGACATTGAAAATGTTGGCAGCGTTTAGAACAGTGGTTTTCA